>QWCR01000195.1_pt1 | contig 19552 bp, 15 predicted proteins | sample 1972581 | NCBI WGS metagenome assembly QWCR01 (sample SAMN09866703, study PRJNA288562) | Human oral metagenome isolate pre4_saliva, whole genome shotgun sequencing... | isolation source: mouth | host: Homo sapiens | place: USA: California
ACGGATTTTTATCGCTCTGAATATCAAAAAAGAAAGGACGAAATTTGTCCTTTCTCGAGCTTAGCTTTTCTTCAACCCACTACAGTTGACAAAGAGCCTTTTAAAGTCGCTCAAGAGGCTACTGGTGGTTCACGCAAGAAGAAGTTGCTCCGTGCTACTAAACAGGCTCTAGAACGATCAACCAGTCAACAGGCTAGCTCTGTTGCGCATCAGGATGATACACTATCAGATATAGCACGAGCTAAATATCGGTATCAGGATATTCAGATTCAAGGGAAACGAATCAAAACGATTGGGAAATATAGTGGTACACTTGGCCAAGGAATGGTTAAATCGAGCTATAGCTTTGGAAATAGAGCTTACAATAAGGCTAAAGGAAGAGGCTTCACTCGAACTCCAAGAGAATTTTCTTGGGAAGGAAAACTCTCTCGTCGTATTAAGGCCTATAAGCAACGCTTAGCTACTTCTAAAACAGGGAAAGTTGCTAAGAAAGCGAGGAAGTTCTACCGTGTAGGTTCTAAACCGCTTCAAGCTATTATCAAAAATCCATTTAGCTTAAAGGCTTATCTGATTGCTTTTGGTCTGCTTTTGTTTCTGGCTATACTTGGTATCGGTAGTTCAGGAATTACTCGTCAAGATGAATTTGATATGAATAATACCTGGTTGTATCTTTCAAAATTAGATCGTGAAAAATCGAATGACAAGGTAGATTATTGGACAAAAATTGACGATCCGCTTTTGTACTTGAATTATAAGTATGATGATATTTCAGATAAGCTTCGTATAGACGGGAATAAATATTTTTCACAACAGAATCGTGGAAAACTTTACTTAGATACCTTATGGAAGAATTTGAATGGGGATAAAGACAATCTTAAAACGATGGAAGAGCTTTATACCAAAAATAACCTCTATAAGCTTGATAAGGACGAGTTAGAGGAGTATAAAGAGCTCTTAGAAATTGCTAGAGATAGTGGAAAATATATGTTGCTTCAAGAACTAGATAATCCATTTTATACAGAAGAACAACCTGAATCGCAAGCACCGCTTCAGATTATTGAACGTTTTGGATATAAAACGAAGACGGAAGTTTTTAATGGATCTGTTTTGCAGGCCTCAGGAGGTCAGTCTCTGTTAGCTGTTTTAGATGGGAAAGTTGAAGTTAAGGGGAGTGACATAGAAATTAGTGATCAGGATTCCAAGTTTCTGTATAAGAACGTAGATACGATTCGCTATAAAACAGGTGATCATGTTAAATCTGGAGATATCATCGGGAAAGTAGCACCTGAAGGAAATCAAACTGTTTATTATCAAAAGCTAGAACCTGATCGTGCAAATAAGAAAGATAGAGATGGGAATATCAAGAAGAGCTGGACTTATGTCAATGTCGGTTTTTACTTCCAGCGTGTAGAATATACCCAAGCAACATCTGTTGTCAGTAATATTGAAACATCTGGAGATAAAGGAAGACGTGCAAGAGCTTTTGCGGATGCAATCAAAAAAAATATACCAGAAGCAACAGATGAAGGAATCGCAGCCATTTTGGGAGGATTTGATATTGAGAGTTCCATCACCTTTAAACGCTATGAAACAGACTTTCTAACCAATAATCAGTTCGATAAAGTTGCTAAAGAACCAACTGCAGAAAATCTAGTTGGTAACTGGGGAGCCTTTCAAGCTATGTACCCTACCTTGCCTCTAAATGAAAGAGGTTATCTAGTCAACGGTTTGCACTATATCGGGATTGGGATTGGTCAATTTACTGGCCCTCGTGCTCTTGCATTGTGGAATTTTGCAAAATCTGTGAATGGAGATATTTGGTCTGCAGAAGTCCAAACAAAATTTCTTCTGGAGGAAGATGATCCAACTAGACGTGCAGCATTCAGAAGAATTGTAACCTCAACAGGCTCCGTAGAAGCTCTTACGGAGGACTTTTTGAACGCTTGGTTAGGAGTCCCAGGAAACAAGCTATTAGAACGGCAATCTGCAGCCCGTCAATGGTTGAATTTCTTAAAAAATAAAGGAGGAGGTTCGACAGGTGTTTCTAGCAAGCAAGTTCCATCAGAATATAAAGATAAGCTACCTTATGGTCTACCTACCGATCAAGCAATTCTAGAGGGACAAGGTTATCCAGGTAATGCCTATGCACTAGGAAATTGTACTTGGTATGTCTATAACCGTTTTGCTCAGATTGGAATAGGAATTTATCCGTATTTAGGAAATGCCAATCAATGGGTTGATAGTGGTCAAGCTCAAGGATATGAAATTTCAACGACTCCTAAACCAGGTTCTGCAGTTGTATTCATGAACGGTGTAGCTGGAGCATCACCAATCTATGGTCACCTTGGATTCTGTGAGTACGTTAATAGTGATGGTAGCTTCTTAATGTCAGAAATGAACTTTACTGGTTTATACCTAATGAATTGGCGTACCCTGACACCGCAATCAGGCATCTATTTTGTTACCCCTAGATAAGAAAGGAAAAGAATGTATAATCAAAAGTTAATCAAAATGGTAAAGGGACTCTTTATGGGATTTGTTGCCGTTTTATGTATTGTATTGGGTTATTCTATTGCTCAAGTACAACAGAATTTGAGACAGAATAGTCAAATTCAGGAAGAGGCGAAGCAAAAAACAGAAGAGAACCAACAGGAACAACTATCTCTTACTGAACAGCAAGTCGAGGACTTTCTAATTGCTTACTATACCAAAAAGGATTTAGAAGAGAATCGTCCACGTTATAAGCCTTTTATGACCGATTCTATGTATCAGGAAACCATTCAAGAAGAACAAAAGCCAGTTAACCAGACCTATAAGGGGTATGTGGTTGACCAATCTTATGAATCAGGCTCTATCTACATTGATAAAACACATAAAGTTGCGTTGGCTCAGATTCAATATTCTAGCACAACCTTAGCAGAAAAAGATAATCGAGATTCTAAGGGGCTTACTGGTATCACTAAGGCTACCATTCGATTGACCTATGTAGAACAATCAGGTAAACTATTGGTCAATAAAATTGAGCCTATCGTCTTGACTGAAGCAAAGGGGCAAAGTATAGGTACCTATTCAGATACTAGCAGTTCAAGCTCGACTCCAGTATCCTCTACATCAACCACAACACCTACATCCTCTGAACAAACAACCGCAACCAGTAGTAACCAATAAGGAGAATTGAATGAATAAAAAAATAGAACAACTTGAAGCTAAGCTTGAGAGAGTTAGGAAAGATAAGAAAAAAGCACAACAACAAAAAGAAGCAGCAGATGAAAAAATCAAGAATTACATAAATCAAGAAAAAGATTTTGAAGCGCAGCTTTTTGTGGCACTATCAGAAGAAAGTGGCTTATCCTACCAGGAAATGAAGGAACTCATTCTTCCATCACAATCAAGTAACCAAGGAGTGAACCATGTATAAAATTATCAATCAACTGACTAATCAAGAGGAAACTTTTGAGTACCGAGATGAGTTGTTATCAAGGCTAGAAATCATCAATGAGCGAATGAAGAGTAATAAAATAAATGGAATCTATCGACTTTATTCTCTCAATTCTGAAGGTGAAATCCTACAAGAAGAAAGTCTTGAAATACCTTTTGTTGGAATCATTGATCAGTTGCTGGAAAATTTTGGTACGAGTGTTGGGAAGAAAAAGAAAGGTTTTCTTCATTTTTTAGCAAAACATAAAGAAAATACCTCCTTACCAGCCGAACGAGAAACCCAATCTCAACCAGAGCCTGAACTAGAAGAACTAACGTTAAAGAAAGAAGCAGACAGAAATCGACAAAGAATTGCTGAGCTAGTTTCTCAGAAGCCTCAAGATGAGGTTGGAGAAGATAATGTTACCTATTCTTCTAGTGAATGGACTACAGATCATTTCAGTAGATTAGATGAAAATGAGGAAGAACGAGTAGAGCCTTCACAAGATGAAAATACACAAGATGCAGCTACAGAAGAAGTAGTACCAGTTGTTGCAACATTTACTCAGAAAGAGAATAAAACGATTCCTGATCAAAAGGCTGAATCTTCCTTCTCTCTTTCTAATGCGACTACAGTAAATTTGCCTTCAGAGGTTATTGATAGCTTTGAGGCTCAGACGGTTACTTATAAGCAATCTATTAAAAATAAAATCAAATCTAACGAAGATTTTATCATGGAAGCCAATGAGGAAATTGCTCAGTGTCAAAATAGGATTGATGAGTTGAAACAACAGATTCTTGCGAAAGACTCTCAAGCTACTCAATTGAAAGATCTTTATTTCAAAATTGAAGAGGTGAGCTAAAATGGAACAAGAACAAGTGGTAGCCCAATTAGGACGGGCAACTCTTGTGACAGGAGAAATCATCTTAAAAGGCCTCTTTCTGGTGGGCTCTAAAGCAGTTGAAATTTATCAAGCCAGAGGAGAGAATGTAGTCTTTACTGGTGATACAGACTGGAATAAATTTATGGCAACGGCAGATGCTAAAGAAGTCCAGCAATTACTACATAATGAAGTCAATCTCGAGGCAGTTCGAAAAGAACTGGGCCAATACGGGATTGGCTTTTCTTTTTATACTCATCCAGATGGAAAGACAACCTTGGCTTTTAATGCAAAAGATAAAGGTGTTGTCGAACAAGCTTTTAAGGATGTCCTAGAAGGCATCACAAGAGATCCTAAAGGATTCAATGAGAGAAACCTTAAAAATGGGAAAACGACTTCTTTTGAGGAGAAATTGAAACATTTCAAAGCAGTTGAACAAGAGAAAATCAATTCCCTCCAGGTAAACATTCATACGAAGGAGTTTGTTCTTCCAGAAAATATCGAACCACAGATTGGAGGGAAAATGAAGTGATTACAGAAAAGAAGAAACGGAGATTTAGACCGTATTTGTTGTTAGGCATTGGTCTATTCTACCTCTTTCATTGGCTCTTTAAACTATGGCTGTTGGCACCTGATACAGACTCAGTAACGGATGTATTTGGTCTTGGGAAGTTTAACTGGATGAGCGATCATCTGAGCGATAAATCTTGGTTTGATTTTCAATTCACACCAACTTCTTTATTGATTGGTATGAGTGGGTTTTTGATTGCTTTTCTGTTGTATTTGAGAGTAACAGATACAGGTACATACAGGTATGGGGAGGAACATGGATCAGCTCGCTTTGCAACGAAAGAAGAGTTGGTGAGATTCCGAGATGAAGATCCTGAAAAGAATATGATCTTTACTCAAAATAGCCAGATGGGACTATTTAATAACCGATTGAGCTTTGAAAATCAGATTAATAAAAATATTTTGGTGTATGGTGGTACAGGGGATTCGAAGACTCGTAGTGCTGTAAAACCAAATATTTTACAAGGAAATTCTAGTTTTGTAACCACAGATACCAAAGGGATTTTGATTCATGAAACAGGGAAGTCTCTTATAGAAAAAGGCTATAAGATGAAGATTTTTGATTTGATTAGTTTCTTGAATTCAGATGGTTTCAATGTTTTTAGATATATTCATAATGAAATGGATATAGATCGAGTGGCAGAGGCTATTACAGAGTCTCTCAACAGAAATGGTCATGAGGGAGATCCTTTTTGGCCAGCAGCCAATAAACTCCTGATGCGTTCTCTAATTGGCTATCTTTATTTTGATGGTAAGCTCGATCACTATCTGCCTAATTTAGGGCAGGTTACAGATATGATTCGAGAATTGAGAAGAAATCATCCAGAAGCGGAGAGTCCTGTTGAATTGATGTTTGAAGACCTGGAGAGAAGGAGTCAAGGGAATTATGCTAGTAGACAGTGGGATCTATTCAATAAAAACTTTGATGGCCAAACACGGGCTTCTGTTTATGCTATCTTTGCAACAACCTTCTCAGTATTTGATCATGAGCAACTAAGAAAGATTATTGAAAAGGATACACTCGAGATTGAAAAATGGAATATTGAGAAAACAGCAGTTTTTATTCATATTCCAGAAGTGGATCCAGCTTACCAGTTCTTATCTGCCCTTCTTTTTAGTACCATTTTTGATGTGCTAATAAAAACTGCAGATGCAGTTATATTAGGTGAGCATCCAACAAAGACCAAGGAAGACTTATTGCATCTACAGGTGTGGGCGGATGAGTTTGGTCAGATTGGGAAGATTCCTAATTTACCACCAATTATCTCAGTTATTCGTTCTCGAGAGATTTCTATCAAGATGATGGTACAATCTCAAAGTCAGATTGAAGTATTATATGGTAAAGAAAATACGAAGACGATTATCAATAACTGTGGTGCTATTCTTTATTTAGGTTCAAATGACTTAGACACGCTTAAGTACCTATCTGAGCGATCAGGGAAGCAAACTTTGAATGATCAGAATTATAGTGAGAGCAGAGGAAGAAATGCCAGCAGTTCTAAGCAGAACTCTAAAATTGGTCGAGAACTGTTGACACCGCATGAGGTGGCAACGATTGGAACAACAGAAGCCTTACTCTTCCTATCCAAACAAAATGTCTTTCGAGATCAAAAATTTAACCTGGATACGCATCCAAGAGCTAATCTCCTAAGCAATGGCCCAAACGATGACAATTGGTATCGATATAAGCGCTATCTGAGTGATATTGATGAGTGGAAAGACCAGGTTGGGGAAGAAAATGTTATTCATATTGAGATTAAGGAAGTTTAGGAAGTTCCTCTTAAAGTCAGTTAGGAAAGAAAGGAAATCTAATGGAATTTTATGATTCTTATTGCGTTTTAATTGCTATAAATTGGGATCAGTATGTGTGGCTGCATCAGGAAGGCGAAAAAATAACCTGGCATGAAAATTTTGCTCATGCAGGTTTTTTTCGTGATTTTGATACAGCTAAAAGGGTAGCGGAAACTCATTTATTAGAAACTTTTGGAGCCATAGGCTTCTATAAGATTGTTGGTTTTTCTACAGACGAACTTGGCTATATAGAAACTAAGAACTAGATAGCACAATGTGTCTTAGTATTTTTTCATGAGGGATAGAAGCATTTATATAACTGTTTTTGTATTTTTTAAATGGCCCAAGATAATAAATAGTGAGTTCTTTCTTCTTTTTGTCAGCCTTTTTTAAAGTTTCTAGTCTTTGTTTGACTCCTTGTTGATTAGCTAGGCTCTCATTAATTATGAATGTTGGAGGTATTATTAAGTTGTCCATTTGGCAACTTTGTTTGATTCTAATTAAAAAATAAGAATCTTTTTCTTGATCAGCTTTAACGTATCGAACCGTAGCTTTTGCAAAGTAAACTTTTGTTTCATGCTCGTTGATGAGTGAGTTATTATCTAAATTTTGAAAGTACAAGTCAAGATTTAATTTGTTTCCTGAAGAATCTAAAAAGGTATATTTTTCTCCAGATTTAAACTCTTTATAAAGTTGAACCAGACGACTTAGAGATTTTACATGACTATTGAAGGTCTTTTCCGATATGTTATTAGAAGTAGTAGATTTTTTCGACCTTATTTCAGTTGAGACTTGTTCTTCTGTTTTTAATGAATTAGTTATTTCTGTAAATGTAGCTGTAACCAAATTAATATCTACTTTAACAGTATTTTTGTCCCGTTCAAATGTATAACTTTCTTCTATCGTTGTTTCCTGCGCCCGTTTCTCATATCGATTTTGTACTACGGGACAGTTGACTGAATGTACTTGGTCAAAGTTACTGGTTCGGAAATGTGGCTCCTTTGTATAAGGAGACTTACCAAAGTTTATTAGTGTAAGTCCAAATGGACAATTTTTGTCACACTGGAAATTATGCTTGTTTTTCAATATTTTATCTAAAGATAAATTGTAAGCATCCATTGGTTCAATATTGTGTTCTAATTCAATGCTGTATGCTTCGGGGTATGTATATGACATATCTTACCTCTTTCTTCTAATATTAAATTATCTCTTTCAGAGTTTATCTACCAACTATTATAACATTAAAACATATCACTTCAAAAATGAAAGGAAAAACTGTGAATACATTACCACAAAAACAATTTAAACGAATGAAGCGTGAAGTTGAGGAGGAGACTGCACGAGGGATTGGTTATTTTGAGGGGATTTTAGAACATATCCCTTCTTACCCTCTCTCTGAAGCAGTAAAAGAGTTAGCTTTATCTGGCTGGATTACTCCTCATACAGATGTCATCGATGTCCAGAATATGATTGTTACTGAATCTATAAAATGGATGAATTATCAAGATTTCAAAGAAGTTGCCCCCTACTTATTTTCATATCCTCAAGAGCAACGAGAGAAAGATTTATTGGTTCGACCAGTGAAGATCTCCAGAGAGTACTTTGAGGAATTACAAGTCAATGCAGAAGAATTATTTCACTTGAAACAAGACTTGCTTCAGGTTAATAATCAATTAGATGCTAAGATCCAGGAATTGGAGATGGATCAGCTACCGAATGGCGATCAGGTCATTGGAGTTGATCTAGAAGCTGAGGAGGTATTGTTACTACGAACTCCAGAAAATGCTCAGGTTGAGGAATGGGAGGTTCGTAAAGATGGCTTGATTACTGATTATCGTTCCAATCTTTCAGAATCAGCTCAAATTGTAGATGTTTTGTTTGAAATGAAGAATCCAGAGATTGATATGATTCTCTACGAAGAAGTAATCAACTATTCTAAGAAAACTTGGCCAGATTCAGAACCCATTCAACTTCCAGAAAATATCAAGGAACTGTTGAATCAAGAGGGTAAGCTTGATTCCTCATATTATCAAATAGCTCAGTTTGAAACATTAAAACAAGCTTATATTTATGGGATGATTTCACCTAGTTTTCAGGAGCGTTTCCCTCATTATTCAGATTTCGTTAGGAACTATGTAGAAGATAGAGAACAATATGAGTTTTTTAACTATGGTACAGAAGCCGTTTCACTAGCTCAGGAAATTCTAGTACCACGTTTAGGAGATATTAACCAAATTTTAGGAACGAATAATCAGGAGTTAATCGTTCAAGAGGTCACTGGATATTCTCAGGGTGAAAGCTGGGAACTAGCTTATTTACGGGATACAAAGACGGAAGATAGAGAATCCGTTCGGTTTTATCTTGAAAGTGAGATTGGAGCTTGGTATAAGGGAAGTTTGACAGAGTTGGCTGTTATCCGCTTTGATGATATTGATCTAGAGAAAGGATTTAATGGCCATCAGGAAGCAGTCTATCATATCGACGAGAACTTGTTAATTCATGATAAGCTAAAACAAGCCCAACTCCATTTTCCTGATTTAAACCGTTTTGTAGTAGCCAAAGAACTTGAGAAAGAACAGACACAAGATATAGTAGCAGAAAAAGAAGGGGCAGAATTTTCATTGTAGGGAGGTAACAGATGGCATTAAGCAAAGAGGAAGCCAAAAGATTATCTATTATTTCTGTTGCAGAGCAACTAGGCATAGAGTTAAAGCGTACAGGAAGCTATAGTTATACCTGGACGGAGCACGATTCATTTGTAATCGATACAAGGAAAAATGAATTTCACTGGAATTCAAGAACTGAATTTGGGGATGTCATTCAGTTAGTTCAATCCATAAAAGGAGTTTCTTACAAAGAAGCGATGCATTTTTTGGAAACTGGAGAATTTAAACAAGTTAATTCAGAAGCTCAGACGGCTTCAAAAGAGCCTTTTAGCTATCACTTGGAAAGATATGAGCGTCAGAATTTCAGCGCTTCTAGACGCTATTTGAAGGCACAGAGAGGCCTTTCAGATGATACGATTAACTTCTTTATTAGCCAAGGCAGTATAGCGGAAGCAATCCGAAAAAAAGGAGACTATTTTGAGCCTGTGATTGTCTTTAAGTATAAAGATAACACAGGCTTTTTAGCTGGAGCGAGTCTTCAGGGAATAGTAGAGAATCGGGAATACTATCCTGAACGTGGGCGCTTAAAACAAATTATGAGAAATTCAGACGGACAACTAGGCTTTTCAATTGATATTGGGAATCCTAAACGTTTAGTATTTGCGGAAGCTCCAATCGATCTAATGAGCTACTATGAGCTTCATAAAGATAGTCTTCAGGATGTCCGCTTAGTAGCTATGGATGGAGTAAAAGAAGGAATCATTAGTAGACGGTTTATGGAATTGTATGCAGAGATAAATGATAAATCCTATCAAGTCAATCATAATACCGGGAAAGCTCTAGAAGTAGTCGCTAGGACAACGAACTATTTTAAAGACGGTCAGCATCAGGATATGATTACCTTGGCTGTAGATAATGATATGGCTGGTCATAAATTTATAACTGGTCTGCAGGAAAAGGGGATTCCAGTACAGATTGCGATTCCCCCTATCCTTCAGAGAGACCAGGAGAAGGAAGATTGGAATGACTTTCTGAAGAGGGGGAATGAAGCTCCTACGGAGCTGGCGCATGTTTACACAGCAGATGAAAAGTCCTGGCATTACCAGGGCTTTTTTGAGAAGGAAATAGCTCTTACAAAAGCGCAAGAGCTAACTGCAGATGATGTAAAAGCTTTTGTGTCAGATAGGCAATTGACAAAGGAAGAAGTCCGTCAAGAATATCAAACAATCATTAATCAAGAAAGAGGGAGAAAAGATAGTATGTCGGAATCGTACGAGAATGAAACTAAGTATGAAGCAGAGGATGTACCAAGTAGTCCTAAAAAAGATGACGGATTCGTTATTCAACCAGAAGCACAGAATATAATTGATTCTGGAGAGGTCAAACAATGGGCTAAACATCCAAATATCTACTTTGTAAAAGGGCTACGTCAAGTAGCTTTAGAACTGACAGAAGAAGGAAAATTTGAACAATCATCTCAATATCTCCCTAATACGAAGGAGGAAAGAGAGGTGGTAAACAACTTGTTGTCCAAACAAAAAAAGCAATATGATCAGAGTTCTGAATTGAACATAGACACTAGTCATTTATCTCCCAAAGATGCAGAATGGCTGAGGCAGAACTGGCATAATATTAGCTTCTCAGTAGAACCTAAAAAACAGATGGTCATTGATGGAGATAAAACGGTAATCTATGAAAAGCCTTCCGATTCTGTTGGAGATACTTATGAAGCGCAAGAAGAAATTCAGAGCACAGAAAAAGCTCTTGAGACTTCTCAAGAGCAAACAAAGAAGACTGAGAACGAATTCGGGGATTTTTCTGAGATTTATCAGAAGGCAGCACCTCTACCTGAAGCGAAACAATCGCAACCTTTGGATGGCTCGTCACCGAACCAAACTCAGTCTCAATCTTTACTCCATTTTACTATATTGGATGCGGATAAGTCAATTTATAAACAGAATTATCACCCAATTAAAGCAAATGAATTACGAAAGTTGAATCGTTATGCACCTCAATTGCAACAGACAGCTAATTGGTATTTAAATACGCTAGCAGATAGTAAGGTGTACTATTTTTTTAAAGATGAAGAAGATATTAAAGTAGTATCTGTTTCTTTTTATAAAGAGAATTTCATGCACCTTACAGGAATTGCGCCAATAAAAGATGACCAAACCCCAGAACAAACACTACTTGATTTTGTGGAGGGAAGAGGGAGATTTGATAATATTATGATTGCTAATAGGGGAGCAGCATTTGAAAAACTACAAGTGTTACCTGACTTTGAAGCAATTATTGATGCAGGTTCTTTCTATTTTGATGATTTATCTCAAATTGAAAAATTCAATCGTATTGATTTATCTCAAGCAATCATGTCTGAGGATAAAGATTTGTTGCTTGCGCTAAGAGATATTGATGGGATTGGAGTTCCTGCTTCTTTGATGAAAGTAAAAGAAACATTATCATATGAGCTAGGAGGAAAAGAAAAGATAATTCTTGGTGTTTTTCGTGACCGCGACGGTCTAATCGAACAGCTATCGATCAACGAGGATTACATCAAGAATGATGGCAAAGAATTGCAATCGATTATAGAAAATGGCTTGTTTGAGGCAATTCAACCAAATGAGATTGACAAAAATAACTACAATGTCCGCCTTCAATGGGCAGAAAAGCATGATGGTGGGCCAAGTTTACTTTTTAGTGAAACAGAGTTAGTTGATTATCAGTCTTTTGCAACAGAGCTATATAAGCAGAATAATATCTATTACGAAAAGCATCATGCAAGTGTAAGTGATCGAATGAACCAGGTAGAAGGTGCTTCTTATACTCCTTTTACAAAGGTTCAATTTACTTTATACAGCCCTGATGGTGAACTGATTCAGGATGGTATCCGTTACAATATTGGTGAGGAGATTAACCCAATCGCTCATAAAGAAAGACTTGGTACACGAGAAATGAGAGAGCATCCAGAACTGATGAAGATAGATGGGGAATTATTTAATCAATATCATCTGGAGAGATTGGTGAGTGAACTAGATATTTCTCAGTTCAGTTACGCTTTGGAAGATACTCCTTATGCAGATCAACTATTATCTCAACTCCCTTATGGAGATTTAAAAAACAGTCCCATCGGATTTACAGATAGTAGTCAGGATAGTCGTCTAGGATTTATTTCTTTTGATGGAATGGATAGTGTTGAGGTAGTCAATTTATCTGCTTGGTTTGAGAAGTTAGGAGTTAGAGATTCGCCTCAAGAACAAGTAGCTCTTGTAGAAAAATGGCAAAAAGAAGTGAATGATTTATCAGAAAAAGTTGAACAAACTATTGCCAATGTTCGAGAAGAATTTGAAAAATTACAAGTCAAAGATTCGCAAGAGACACTAGATAATCCATATGAAAAAAATTATCAGTATAACCGAAAAGATGAGAGAGATCGTGATTTGGATGGTGATGGTATTTCCAATTCTGATGAGATGCTGCAGGGAACAGATCCATACAATAGTGCTTCTAACCTTCATCAAAAACAGGAAGATCGAGAAAGAAGGACAGATGCTGAAGCGGAAACTGGAGCGATTATCACCGATGCAATTGTTGCTAAAAGTTCAGAACAAACCATTTCCCAGTTAGTCGCAAATAAAGATACAAAAGCTTTAGCTGAACACTTGAAAGAAGGAATGAAGAACTATTTGGATTCAGAACAGTTTAAATCATTCTTGGATACGATGAGTAAGTTTCACAACTACTCACTCAACAATATTCATTTGCTGAAGATGCAAAATCCTAATGTTTCCCAAGTTGCAAGTTTTAATAAATGGAAAACGGATTTTGAAAGAACGGTTAAAAAGGGTTCTAAGGCTCTAAAAATTTGGGTTCCGTATCAAGTGAAAACTAAAATCTCTGCTAATCAAAAAGAGTTGAGTTTTTCTCCATCTGAGAATGAGATGGAAGAGAAGGAAGTCACAGTTACTCGATTTAAGTTAGGGAATGTCTTTGATGTTTCTCAAACAGAAGGAAAAGAATTACCAAAAGCAATTAATGAATTGACTGGTTCTGTCAAAGATTATGAAGATTTATATCGAGCAGCTAAAGCAGTTTCTATGGATAATCAGGTTTCTATCAGTTTTGAAGAAATTAAAAGAGAGGGCGCAAATGGTTATTACTCTCCAAATGAAAATCGAATAGTCATTTCAAAAGGATTGAAGGGGCAAGAACATATTCTAAAAACAATTTTTCATGAAATGGCTCACTCAGATTTACACAGAGGAACTAATGCACAATATGGGGACGACCAATATCGTAAGCAAGAATTACAAGCTGAAAGTGTAGCCTATGTCGTAGCTAATCATTTTGGTTTTGATACTAGTAGTTACAGTTTTGGATATTTAGCTATCTGGGCGAAGGATAAAAATGGCTTTGAAGATATGGTAGAACAACTGCAGATTGTTCAGAAAGAAGCAAAAAGTTTGATTGATCGGATGGATGCAAAGTTAGAACTGGTAAAAAATAAAAGCGTAAAGAAAGATAAATTTGCAGATAAACTTCAACAAGCAAAAGAAAAATCTGAGCAGTTAGGTAGTCAAAAGGCGGAGGCTGTAAAGCAGGTGGAAGAAAAAAAGTCCCTGAGCAGCCCTCGATAATGGAGGCATTAGTCCGTAGGAAGAAAAGCAAAAAAGGAGAAACGGAAGATGATTGAACATCTAAAACAAGAAACTTTTGATCTTTTAATGGAGATATTTTTTGAGGATGAGGCTACAGATTCGCCAAAAGTGAATGAAGTCAATCAGCACATTTCACGTAAAGAGTGTCTTTACATTCTTCGTAGAGATATGCGAATTAAAACAAACTATGAGCTAGAAGAAGTAGAAATGTATCCCATTGTACTTAAAGAAATTGAAGGGATGAGTGATGAACGATTTGAACAACTAAAAGACGAAATTCTTAAAATGGAGATGGTTGATACAATGGAGCTTCTACTGGAAGACTTAAAAGTTTAGTCAAACTTTTTCCTCGTGATAGGATAACATTCCTGCTTGCAGGGATTAGGGGATTGGGGATTTCCCCAAAGATTTAAAAAGTCAAGAATAGTCAGGGATGGCACCCTGACTAACTTTGACCTTTTTAAAAACAGCATTTGGGTACCCAAGTGCTAATCTTGCCAGAAGAAAAGGGGGCTAAGCCCCTCAAGCAAAATTGCCAGAATAGAGGTGAAGATTTTTTGAAAAATAAAGAAAAAAGAAAACGAATGATTCAGAAAAAAATTCGTTTAACGGAAGAAGAGGCACGGTTCATTTCAACAAAGGTTGCAGAATCCGGAATGACAAATTTTAATGCCTTTGCCCGAATTATGTTGATTATGGGTGAGGTCAAAATCTTAAATTTTGAAGAATTGAGAGAACTACGTAAGGAAATAAATCGGATAGGGGTCAATATAAATCAGGTCGCAAAAAAGGTAAACGAAGATGAACAGGCTAGTCTAAATGAATTGAGTCAGATTCTTGAATTGCAGAAACATTTGAAATATACAGTCAGCCAATTTATCCAAAAACAGGAAAATCAAACAAAGGAACAAGAGCGATGGTTGTAACAAAGGTTCTTCAGATAAAGGGTGTAGCTTCTTTAGGACGGTCTACAAAATATATTGAGGATGAAGCAAAGACGGTCGAGCTGACTGATACAAAAAGTTTAAATAATGCTTTACGCTATATCGAGAATCCATCTAAAACAAGTTTTTTAGAACAAGATGAACAGCTGGAATTTCCAGCAGTGGTCAAAGATGGCCGAGTAGTCAAACAACTTGTATCTACTTATGGAATTACAGATGCTAGCACAGCGACAGAAGAATTTCTTTTGACCAAAAAGAATGCGGCTCAACGAGCAGGGACAAAAGAGCTATCGGATATTCAAAATCCGAATCGAGTGTTGGCTCATCATATCATCCAATCATTTTCTCCTGAAGATGATTTGACTCCACAAGAAATTCATGAGATTGGTCGAAAAACGATTTTAGAATTAACTGGTGGACAACATGAATTTGTCATAGCGACTCACATGGATAAGGGACACATTCATAATCACATTATTTTCAATTCAACTAACTCTGTTACCTTAAACAAATTTCGTTGGCAGAAAAATACTGCTAGAAGTCTATTTAATATTTCCAATAAGTACGCTGACCTAGCTGGAGCTAAAATTCTCAAAGAGAGATTATGGACTAATCGAAAGACGTATCATGCTTACCGAAAGAAAAATTCATTTCGTTATGAAATTAAATCACGCATAGATTTTCTTTTGAAACACTCAACCTCTTTAGAGGATTTTAAAATCAAGGCACGAGCTTTAAATCTAATAGTTGATACTTCAGGGAAGGAAATAAAATATCGTTTAACTGACCAGGATCAAACCAGAAATGTTAGGGATCGAACTTTGTCAAAAAAAGGAAATTATTCTTTAGAGAAAGTTTCTGAGAGAGTGGTTGCTAACGAGGTGACCTTATCTGTCGATGAAATAAAATCCGAATATGAAAAAATGGTAGCAGAACGAGAAGATGATTTTGAAATGAGAATCACAGTTGAAGAATGGCAGGTGATGGAAGAAACAAAAAATGGAATCTATCTTGAAATGGAATTTGGGATTAGAAATAAGGGAACCATTCTTATTCCAGCTCATCAGATTGAAAAAGCAGAAGATGGCTCTTATGAAATTTTTATCAGAAAGAATGACTTCTACTATTTTGTTAATCCTGAACACGCTGATAAGAATCGGTACATGAAGGGAGAAACAGTCGCTTCCCAGTTGTCGTATGATAATGGAGAAATGATTGTCCGAAAAAATCCTAAAATCTCCAGTTTGGATCAGCTTGTTCGTGAATACAATTATCTATCTGCTCATGGAGTGACAGAAGGACAGCAATTTGATGAATTGTTAAATCGTTTTGAAGAGGAGCTAGAAGAAGTAGATAGCTTACTTGCTAAACTGGATCAACGATTGGGGGATCTTAATAAAATTCAGTCTGCATTTCTTGCATTGGAATCAAGCGATCCTCAGGAATCAACGTTAGCTATTTCCATTCTGAAAGATCTGAGAGTAGATCCTAGCACTCGAAAATCTGAAATCGATAAACTTGTTAAGGAGGTGACTTTTGAGCGCCAAGCTTTATATCAACGAGTAGAAACAATTACAAAAGATTATAAGTTACATCAAGACATTGAGAAAAATGTGGAACAGCGAAAGGAAAGAGAAACTTTTTTGTAAAATAATTATAAATATAATTATAAACATATTGACAAATATAATTATAATGGTATAATAGAAATATAGAAAAAGGGATGGAGAAATAGAATGAAGATTATCACATTTGCCGCTATCAAAGGCGGTGTTGGAAAAACAACTTTAACATTTAATTATGGGGAATGGCTGGCTAAGAAAGGGCATAAAGTTCTCTTTATAGACTTAGACCATCAGTGTAATTTGACTCAGTGTTATAATATCTATGAGAGCAAGAATACAATTGCTAATGCTTTTAAAGGTGGCGATGTGTATATTAAGCAAGTCAAGGAAAATATTAGTCTAATTCCAGGTTCAGTTCAGCTTGACACGGTGGAAAGAGATCTGGAGAACAGTGATAAGAAAAATATGTTACTTTATCTTTGGCTAGAGGATAACTACGAAAAGAAGAAGTTGGATCAGTTTGACTATATCTTGATTGATTGTAGGCCAGATTTTGCGACAGCTACTAAAAATGCTGTTGCGGTCAGTCACGCAATCATTAGTCCTTTGACTCCTTCAGAGTTTGGTTATAATGCCAAATTCAATCTATCAACTCGGTTAGAAGCATTCAGAAAAGATGTAATTGACTATCGCACAAGAGAATCATACATTACTGCTGAGTTATATTTCTTAGCAAATATGATTCGACCAAACTATGGATCATCAAGAGAATTACTGGAGGCCCTTGGACTTGAAGCCAAAGAAAAGGGAACAGACAACCTTCTAGGGCTTGTACCAGCAAAAGAGCTATTCAATCATTCTACAATTGATAAGGTCTCTATTGCAGATATGAAGGAGAATCCTGAGCTTTATCAAAAACACAAAAAGTTTTTTACTGAGCTGGAGCAGACTTTTTCAAAAATTTATGATACAATATAATTATATTTATAAACACAAATACAATTATAAATATAATTAGAAGGAGATTGTCATGGCATTCACACCAAAAGAAAAAGAGATTTCGCAGATTATCGAAGCAACCCATCAACCTGAGCAGATTTCAGATGTAGCCAGCTTTGAAAGTTTTGAACGTAAGAAACAATTTCAGTTTACTTTGAAACCAAGCAATCGGAAAAAATTAGATGAGATTGCTAAAGCAGCTGGTGCAAAGTCTGCATCAGATTACCTTGATAAACTGATTGAAAACCTATCACTATAAATATAAATATAATTGTAATTATAATTTCAATCAAAAAACCTTTCCTTATAGGGAAGGTTTTTATCTTTGCTGACAAAAAATATTTGAACTCCTGAACTAAAATCTCTATACTTTTTTATTATGATTTTAGTTGGGAGTGTTTTTATTTTGGATACAAAAATTATTGATGAAAGAGAATTTGTAGAGAAATTTAAAGATAAAAATTTACAAGAATTTCATAAATTTGTAAGCGACTATGACAACTATATCGCACCCACAATGAGAGCTAGAGGGTACAAATTTGTAAACTATGCTGAGAGAACCGTTACTTTTACGTTTGGCCAGGTAACTTTTTCAAGAAGGCGCTGGTATAAGAATGGGAAATGTAGAATTCCAGTAGATGAGAAGTTAGGTCTAGAGAAACGTATTGCCTATTCCAAAGAATTGCTATATCAGATCACTAAACTAGCTACAATGTTACCATATCGGAAAGTAGTGGAAGTCATTGAACTAATGTACCAGGTTTATATCACTAAAGACACGGTGTTAAAAGCAATAAAGCTAGCAAGTCAGTTGTTAAATGAGAAAGAAGATTATCGATTCTATAGCGATGAAGTACCTGTCAAAAAAATTGAGACTCCTGTTATTTATCTTGAAGGAGATGGTGTCTGGATAAAGGTCAGTGGACGTGAAAAGGAACAACAGAATAAAGAGTTATCTCATTTTGTCATCCATACCGGAACGGAGGTGTACGGAAAGAGGAAAATTTTAAAAAATAAGGTCGAAATTGTGTCACCCAATAATCGAACAGCAAGAAAAAGAGTAGTAGATTATATTTATAATCATTTTAAAATTACGTCAGATACTCTACTTGTGACAAATTCAGATATGGGTCACGGATATACTCCACATTTATTTAAGGAAATATCACACGATCTAGGGATAAAGCATCATCAACATTTTTGGGATCGATACCATATAAACAAAGAAATAAAAAAGTTGGTCAAACCGTATTCTGTAGAGCTACTAGAGCAATTTATGAAAGCCATAGATAGCCATTGCAAGAAGACACTGAACACAGCTATTGATACACTAGAATCACTCGTCCTACTTAATCAGAACGAAAAGAAGATTGATACTTTTAAGGTTTTTAAGAATAGAATCCTTGGAAATTTTAAATATACGCAACCTCCTGAACAGAGGAATCTAGATACAGCAAGTTTAGGAATTATGGAAAGTCAGCATCGTAAAATCAGTTATCGGATGAAAAATAGAGGAATGTATTGGTCATTAAATCATGCAGATGCTATGTCCCATCTTATTTTGTTGTCTTACAATCAAGAACTCCGAGATTTATTTTTTGGTGATTGGAGAAATGAATATGAAAAATACCACTCAGAAGGAATGAGTAGTGCAAAAGTACGCAAAAAGATCGATCAAGCTCCAAGAAGTTTAGGGACGATTGTAAATTCTTCTTGGAAGGGCCGAAAACAGAGAGATAAACAACGATTTGCAGGCAAAAAAATCAATAAATAAAATGTCATAAACTCAGTAAACTCTTGACTTATAGTAATAAAAATTGTATAATAATTTTATCAATAAAAAAAGAGGCACGCAGCAACGTACCTCTCATAAAGATAAACAATTGGGTCTTGTTTATCAGTAAGATTAATACTATCAGAAATTTTAGTAGATGTCAAGGCTGAGCAAGTAAAATTGTTTAGCCTTGTTTTTACATTTCCGTTTTTGATGTATTTTTTTACTACCTCAAAAAAATAGACACAAACATAAAGCCTAAAACCCCTTTACAAATCCAGCCATTCATGGTAAAATGGATTTTGTGTGAAATATCAGCAGGAAAGCATGAAGCTCGTCAACAGGTGTCT
>QWCR01000323.1_pt1 | contig 19500 bp, 17 predicted proteins | sample 1972581 | NCBI WGS metagenome assembly QWCR01 (sample SAMN09866703, study PRJNA288562) | Human oral metagenome isolate pre4_saliva, whole genome shotgun sequencing... | isolation source: mouth | host: Homo sapiens | place: USA: California
TAAGAATTTTGCAAATCTATTAACATTCTCTTCATCCAGTGCCGCTTCTACCTCATCAAGAACTACAAACGGAGGATTTTTAACCTGTAATATCGCAAACAATAAACTTATCGCAGTTAAAGATTTCTCTCCACCTGATAATAGTGAAAGGTTTTGAAGTTTTTTACCTGGAGGCGAAGCCTCAATTACTATTCCAGTATTTAATATATCATTCGGTGATTCTAATGTCATATCCGCATAACCACCCTTAAACAATTCTTTAAATATTTTATTGAAGTTCTCTGCTACTTGAACAAATGTCGTTAAGAAGCGTTCTTTTACTTCTTTATCAATCTCTGCAATAGTCTCTTCTAGTTTTTCTTTCGCTTCTACAAGATCGGTAATTTGCTCATTGTAGAAGTCATAACGTTCTTTAATCTCTTCAAACTCAGCAATAGCATTCAAATTGATATTACCTAAGTCTACTATCTCTTTACGAAGCCTTACTACATCATCTTTATATGAAGGTACTTCTTCTATATTTTCAGCAGTTAATCTGTTAGATACACTCTCATATGTTACATTATAGTTAGTAACAAGATTTTCTAGATATTCATCAATTTTAACTTCTATCTTAGTCTGTTCTACAGTTAATTTTTCAAATTCTGCAGTTTTTTGGCGTAGACTTTCGTTATTTCTTTGTTGAGATACAGTAATTTCTTTCTCACGTTTGAATAATCCTGTTTTTTCCATATCAAGATCTGATAATAACATCTTAAGAGTCGTTAATCTTTCACTACACTCGGCAATTACTCTAGAATTATTTTCTAATATTTGAAGCTCATCCTCCTCACTTAAAGACTCCGCATCCTTAGACATTTCTAATCTTGTCAACTGTTCATTCACATCTGCTATATCTGCTGATAGCGATTCTATTAACTCTAAACCATGTTTAGTTGTTTCTTCTAATTTTGATTTTTCTATCTTAAGCTCGGCAATTTTTTCTAAGAACAATTCTTCAGCGCTTTGAGCATTTTGTTTCTTGCTGCTTTCTTCTTTAATTTTCTCATCAAGTTTTCGTAGCTCTACTCTAATTTGTTCAAGATTTTGAGTTAATTCAATAATATTACTTGAGTCATCTTCATTGTCTTTAGATTCTAATAGTTTCTTCTCATTGAATTCAATATTTGCTTTTATATCAGTAATTTCAGAGCTTTTATGATTTACACTTAATTCTAATTGCTTAAGTTTTAAAATCGCCTCTTCTTTAACAGATTTAGAATTCAGAATTTCATCCATTACTTCTTGCTGCTGACTCTCTAATAGACTCTTCTCATCAGCTAATTTCTCGATTTTATCATTTACTTTTACAAGATTTTGTGAAAGTTCATCAAGTTCAGCTTTGTGTTTAATAGATGAATTGTTATTTTTATTAATAGCTCCCCCAGTGATAGATCCACCACTGTTGATAATTTGTCCATCAAGGGTAATAATTCTATTCCTAAAATTAATTTTACGAGCTATTCTATTGGCATTATCCATATTATCAACGATAAGAACAAGCCCTAATAGGTGAGATATTATATTTTTATACTTACTATCAACAGTTATAAGATTCTCAGCTATATTAATAAATCCTTCTTCATTTACAACTGTTCTATAAACATCACTCGCTATAGCTTTTGCTTTAATATTATTTAATGGTAAAAATGTAACTCTACCTTTATTAGTTTTCTTTAAGTGATTAATACACTCTTTAGCAACATTCTCATTTTCAACAATAATATTTTGTTGTGCCTGACCTAAGGCAATATCAATTGCAACAGCATACTCATTTTCAAATTTTACAATATTTGCTACACTATTGTGTACACCCGCTAGAGAATCTTTATTAGCAAGAATTTCTTTAACACCAATATTATAAAAGCTTAAATTATTAATCTGATCTTCTAAAAACTTCTTACGATTTTCCAGGTTACTCTTGAAGTTATATCCTGTACGAATTTGTTCTTCGATATTTTTCCCATTTGAATTAATTAAAATATTTTTTTCAACTAATATATCAAGTTCTTTTTGGAGATTAGCTAGTTGTTCATTTAGACCTTTTTGTTCTTCAGTAGCAGCTGTAAGCTCTTCTGTTTTTATACCTAAAACTTGTTTTTGCCTTTCTATGTTCTCTAGAATTTCTTTACTGTTTTCATCAGCACTCTCTAGATTTTTCTTAGCGAACTCTATACTATTTTCCAGTTTAGTTTCTTCGTTAATTAAGCTATAGTAGTTATCTTTTAACTCTTCTATATTTCTTTCAATTAATTCTAATTTACTCTCTTCACCTGATTCTAAAGAGGAGATTTCTTTATTAATCTTTTGAATTTTACTTTTAGTTTCTACATTCAGATTTTCTCTTTCCGCTAACTTACTCTCAAGGTTTTGTTTTCTTTCCTCAAGATATTTAATATCATCATTAATTTTTTCACTTCTAAGTGTTCTATTATTCTTTCTTTCCTGAATTACACTTAATTGCGATTGAAGAGACTCTTTCTTCTGAACTAATTCTAACTCTTCATCATGATATTTCATGTAAGTTCTATCTAGAGAAACTAAACTATTCTTAATAGTCTCTAAATCTTTAATAAGTTCTTCTTGTCTACTTTCAAGTCCAAGTTTTTCAGATTCTTTCTCATGTTTAACTTGTAGTAAATCTGCAAGTCTTTTTTGATATTCAGCAATGTTATAAACATTTAATAATATATCTTTTTCTTCAAGTTCTTTAGAATAATCTAGATATTTTTGTGTTTTATTCTTTTGATCTTCTAAGATTTCATAACGACCTGAGATCTCTGAGAAAATATCGTTTAACCTCATTAAATTGTCATTTGTTTTTTCTAATTTTAGATTAGTTTCTTTTTTCTTATTTTTATACTTTAATATACCTGATGCCTCTTCTATAATTGCTCGGCGATCGACAGGCTTAGATGAAATAATATCTTCTACCTTACCTTGAGTAATAATACTATAACTCTCTTTATTAATACCAAGGTCTAGATACATATCAGTAATATCTTTTAATTTTGCACGTTTATTATCAATATAATACTCACTATCACCATTTCTATACAAACGTCTTTTAATTTCACAACTATCTTCTCCGTTAGAAAATGTTACCGCTACTTCAGCAAAGTTTTTTCTTTTCGCATCTTCAGTCCCCGAAAAGATAACATCCTTCATGCTACTACCACGTAAATTTTTAGCAGATTGCTCCCCTAAAACCCAACGAATAGCATCAATTATATTACTTTTTCCCGAACCATTCGGTCCAACAACACCGATTAAATTATTTTTAAATTCAAATGTTGTCTTCTTCTGAAAAGATTTAAAACCAGTAACTTCAACCTTTGCTAATTTCATCTCTTTTTCCTTTCATTAATTTTAAATATCTTTATATCCAAGCTTTTCTAATGCTTGTTTTGCTGAAAGCTGTTCAGACTCTTTTTTTGTAGTAGCTGTTCCACTTCCATATTGTTTAGCACCAATTAAAACAGCACTTGTAAAAGTTTTAGAATGAGATGGCCCATTCGAATCTAGTACTACATACTCAATCTCACCCAATTTAATTTTTGAAATGTACTCTTGCAGAATAGTTTTATAGTCAACAAAACTATGATATTCAAGATCTTGAACTTCTGTAAATAACGTTTTATTTAAGAAAGTCTTTACAACTTCAAGATTTGACTCTAAATACATTGCCCCAGTAAAAGATTCAAAAATATCAGCGAGTAAAGCTGCTCGACTTCTTCCACCCATCTTTTCTTCACCTTTTCCTAGATAGATACATTTATCTAAACCAAGTTGCAAAGCATATTTAACCAATGTTTTTTCACAGACAATAGATGCACGTAACTTGGTAAGCTCTCCTTCAGGAAGCTCAGAAAATTTCTTAAATAAAAATTCACTTGTTGTAAGTTCAACAACAGCATCCCCTAAAAATTCCAAACGCTCATAATTCAGATGCTTCGCGATTCTTTTCTCATTAGTATAAGAAGAATGAGAAAATGCATTTTTAAAATTTTCACTGAATTTCGTTATTAATCCAATAAAAACTCAGAGAAGACCTCATTTCCATAGAATAATCCTTTTCTAGTTAAACGAAGTTTGTTACCTTCAATCTCTAAGTACCCTTCTCTTATGTTTTTATCAATTACACCTTTGAATATTTCTTCTGCTCTTTGTCCATATTTTTCTTCAAAAACATCTAAATCTACACCCCTTAAAAGACGTAGCCCTAAGAACATTTCCTCTTCGATTCTTTCCTTAGGTGTTACTGTATTTTCTTCACGTCTAGCATGTCCCTTCTCTAACATACTGTCGATATAGAATTTTAATGCTCCTTGATTTGCATAACGCACTCCATCAATATAACCGTGCGCTCCCGCTCCAAGACCATAATACTCTATATTTTTCCAGTAACTACTATTATGAACACTCTCATGACCAGGTCTAGCAAAATTACTGATTTCATACTGTGTATAACCATTTTCTGTTAAGAAATTAATAACCTCATTGTACATTTTCTCTTCAGTTTCATTCGAAGGCAATGTAACTTTCTTATCTCTCACCTGATTATAAAGCTTAGTCTTTTGTTCCAAAATTAATGAATAACATGAAATATGACTAATATTATATTCTGCAACCTTCTTCATACTATCATATAAGTCATCCATAGTTTGCTTCGGTAGTGAAAACATTAAATCTACATTAATATCCTCAATTCCATGTTTTTTACAATTAGCAATCGCCATATCTACATCATCAGCAACATGTCCTCGCCCAAGAATTTTTAACAACTCATTATTAAAAGTCTGAACCCCCATGCTAATTCTATCAACTCCGTAGCCTTTTACCAAAGCAACCCGAGAATCAACAAGATCCTCAGGGTTAGCTTCAAAAGTAAATTCACGCAGTTGTTGTGGAATTTTATTTCTAAGTGCAGTTAGTAAACGATGAAGTTGTTCATCATTTAATGCACTCGGTGTTCCACCACCAATATAAATAGTTTCAACATTTTGAATGTTTTCCATACTCTCGATTTCTTTGATTAAGCAATCTATATACTTGTCGACAGGTTGTCTTTGTATATAAAACTTGTTGAAATCACAGTATGAACAAATATACTTACAAAATGGAATGTGAATATATACTCCGCGTGGATAACTTTTCATTATTCTTCATCCATTTTCAGAACAGCCATGAAGGCATCTTGAGGAACCTCTACGCTACCTACAGCTTTCATTCTCTCTTTACCTTTTTTCTGCTTCTCTAATAGTTTACGTTTCCTACTAATATCCCCTCCGTAACATTTAGCAAGAACGTTCTTACGCATCGCTTTAATAGTTTCACGAGAGATAATTTTATTTCCAATTGCAGCTTGGATAGGAATCTCGAATTGTTGTTTTGGAATAAGTTTTTTAAGTTTTTCTACAATAACTTTACCACGTTGGTAAGCAAATTCTCTGTGAACGATGAAACTTAAAGCATCGACTTGTTCACCATTTAATACCATATTTAAGAAGATACCACGTTTCTTCTGACAAAGATCCATAACAGCACCTACATAGTCATTTGGTACCATAATGCTAGCTTTAACGAATGGCTCAGTTATCTTATTGATTTTTTGTGGATCTGGCATTTCTGATGGGTTTGACACATCTACCATAGTTCCGTCAGTTTTCTCAACTTTGTAAATAACCGATGGTGCAGTTGCGATGATATCAATATTAAATTCACGCTCGATACGCTCTTGGATAATTTCCATATGTAACATTCCTAAGAATCCACATCTAAATCCGAATCCAAGTGCTTGAGAAGTTTCCGCTTCATATTGTAACGCAGAATCATTAAGTTCTAATTTTTCTAACGCTTCACGTAAGTCATTATATTTTGATGAATCGATTGGATATAATCCACAGAATACCATTGGATTTAATTTTCTATATCCAGGTAATGCTTCTTTAGCCGGATTATTCGCTAATGTGATTGTATCCCCTACACGAGTTTCACTTACATTTTTAATTGATGCACAGATAAATCCTACATCACCTGCAGTAAGTTCATCAACGATTTTTTCCTTAGGTGTGTGAATACCAACTTCAGTTACCTCGAACACACCACCAGTAGCCATCATCTTAATCTTATCTCCAGCTTTTACAGTACCGTTCTTAATACGAACCGAAACGATAACCCCTCTATATGCATCATATAATGAATCAAAGATTAGTGCTTGTAGTGGCTCAGCCGCATCCCCAGATGGTGCTGGAATATATTCTACGATTTGTTCTAAGATCTCATCAATACCAATACCCGCCTTAGCAGAAGCTAATACGATATCGTCTGTTGGTAACCCAATTACATCTTCAATCTCAGTCTTAACCTTTTCAGGATCTGCTGCAGGTAAATCGATTTTATTAATAATTGGAATAATTTCTAAATTATTATCTAATGCTAAGTATACGTTAGCTAAAGTTTGTGCTTCTATACCTTGAGCAGCATCAACTACTAAAATAGCCCCTTCACATGCTGCAAGAGAACGTGATACTTCATACGTGAAGTCTACATGTCCCGGTGTATCTATTAAGTGGAAAATATACTCTTCCCCATTTTTAGCAGTATATTGTAATTGAACTGCATTAAGTTTAATTGTAATACCTCTTTCACGCTCAATATCCATTGAGTCAAGAAGTTGTGCTTTCATCTCACGTTGTTCTAACGCCTTTGTTTTTTCTAAAATTCTATCCGCAAGAGTCGATTTCCCGTGGTCAATATGTGCAATTATAGAAAAGTTCCTTATTTTCTTTTGCCTTTCGTTTCTTTTATCCATTTTATTCTTCCTTTACAAATCTTGTTTTTCTACGTAGTCTTTAGCTGTATAATATGAAAAACCATCCCTTATTAGCTTTTCAATCAGCTTTTGTTTAAGTGCATATCCTTCATATCTACGACTATAACTTTGATAAGCTCTTCTAAAATGCTCATCCAATATTTCATCTTCATTTTCATCCTCATAGTCTTCGAAAAATATGTCAAACACCTTTCTTATTATATCAGATGTAAAGCCATTTGTATAAAGTTTTTGTGTTATTTTTTGAACTTTTTTATTTTTCGTTTCTCTTCGTACCTTATATTCACGTTCAATAATTTTATAAAGCATTTCTATCATTGCTTCTTCAGTACAAATCTTCGCAATATTTTCTTCAATAACGTCTTTATCTAAGCCTTTTTCTAATAGTTTTCTTTGTATCCAATAAGGACCTTTTAAATTAAGATTAAAATAATCTATTACAGCAGCTTCTACATAGTGATTATCATTCAAATAACCAATTTCTATTAACTTCTCTATTGCCTCATCAATAACATTATCAGCAATCTCTTTCTTCTGAAGATATTCTCTTATATCCTGCTTAGTTCTAAGACCAAATTGTAAATAATGTACAGCCTTACTATAGGCACTTTCGATACTTTCGTGAGCTATGATTTCTTTAAGCTGTTCCCTAGTTAAATCTATTTTTTTTATAAGTCCATACTTAATTATCGTATCTTCAGAAACATAGAAATATTTACCATTTTCTAAGTCTATTTTATACTTAACTTTTAGCTTTGTTATATTTGTAATTTGCAAATTTACACCTACTTTCTATATTTCTCGCTAAAAAACTCTTACTCTTAATTTTATCAAAAATCACATAAAAAAGGAAATATTAGAAAAAAAATTAACAAAATCTAACTAGTACAAAAAATTAGTTTCGTTAATCATTTCCTTTTTATTTACTCTAAATTTATATCTAAACTTAAATTATAAAGTTAAATATAAAAAATTCTAGATAAATAAAAATCTTCTTATCTATCTAGAATTCATGTTCTTAAAGTTTATATTTAGGATCTTTCTTTCTTAGCTCTAATTCTTTATCTGCAAATTCCTTTACATCATATTCACTATCGATGATTTCTTTAGCATATTCCTTTACATCAGCTTTCAAAGACTCTCCTTCTACAACAGAATCTTCACTTAAATTATCTAAGATAGCTTGATCTTTTTTAGTAAATTGTCTATTATCATCATGTTTTTTTATTGCTAATCTTATCATTTTACGACGTAAAAATGTTTCCTTCACTATATCTTGATGACTTCTTGTCCATGATAAAAATAATACAAATAATAATACGATACCCATATATCCTAATGCGGGATACGCATAAGAAATTAAATCTTTGAATCCAGCAAAACTACATAAATATCCAACAACAACTATTATAATTATATTAATTTTCAACTTCTTATCATCATTTGAAGAAAAACGTTTCGCTGTTGCATAAAACAAACTAAAAGCAGTATTAAAGATTAAAGCAAAAATAACTAATGCATAAAAAACAGCCAACCACGGATTAATATCCTTTACAATTTTTAATATCGGTATTTCAGCATCTATTATATCAGCACTATTAGCAAAAAGAGTTGCTGTTGCGAACAGAATTAAAACCCCTACCATTATACCACCAAGAGCTCCACCTTTTTTAGCAACACCTATTCTTACGACTGAGCCACCTAGAACAAATGCCATAGACACACCAGTTAACACGCAAAGAGAGAAGTAGTTAATTACAGATATCCAAATATTTGGCATCGAAGATGGAATAGTTTTAGAAACTTCATCTAACATACCATAATCATAACTCTTTCCTACAAATGTATAAATTGTTATTAACAATATCAATACAAACACTATCGGAGTGAAAATCCCTAAAATACTAGTTATCTTCTCAAAATCCAAAAATGCCACAATTACTATCATAACTGCACAAAGAAGCGCTCCAATCCAATTCGGTATTCCAAATTGTTGCTTTAAATTCGCTCCAGCACCAGCTATCATAACAAAACCTATAACAAAATTAGAAATTATTAAAGTCCAGTCTATTATCTTATTTAAAATTGGTGTAGTTATTTCTCCAAAAACTTCTTGGTGATTATCAGCTTGATAATAAGAGCCTAATGTCAATATAATTTTCCCAAAAATCATATTCAAAATTCCTAAAACTACAACACCAATTAATCCTATTCTACCAAAACTTAAAAAGTATTGTAGAATATCCTGTCCGGATGATAAACCCGCTCCAACTATCACACCAACATAAGCTAGTGCTATTCTTAATGATTCATTTTTCATTTTTACCTACCTTTCTTGCTATATACTATTTAGAAATATCTTTTATTATGGGAGTGACTCAAAAATCATGATTTCTAGAAACAAGATTTTGTCGAGTCACCCCCGCACAGTTTATTAGATATCTAAAAAGCTTTCATAAAGCGAATTTAGATATCAATAAACCACTGCGTCTATGAATTATCATATACACTTTTTTTAAAATTTAGGACTTTTGAGTCAGACTCCCTCTTGTTTTCTTACTTTTCAATATCCAGCTACTAACTTACCATATATTTATATTACTGCAATTATTACGCTGAAAATTTATAATATAAATTACTTTTTTAAAAAATTTGTCACTCGAGGAATAAAATTTTCTTAATAGTATATTATTCCATAATACAATTAAAGATAAAAAAAATCAAGAATTAAGACTTAGTAGATAAAAAAATAATTCAATACCTTAATATTAACTCTAAACAATACTATAAAATAACCTTGTCATATCAATAGAAAACAAAGAATCAAAAACCAGAAGAAAACCTGCGAGTAACTAACTTAAGATTTTTCTTATATTTTTAAGTTTATATGCTAAAGATATTTTTATAATGTTTTAAATGACACTTAGTAACCATAAACTTAAAATAATAGATTACCCCTAAAAATATCTATTAAACATCAATATTTTTCAAATATACCTTGGTTAGAGTTAACTATTTTCTCCTCATCTAAAGATTGAAGAAATTTCGCTAATATCATCGATTTTTCATTACCAACATTTTGTTTTAGTTATTCATTGTTCTTTTCATCTTCTTCTACTGATTTGATTATATCTGATATTAATCTACTAAAGTCTATGGCGTTTTTTGATGTAATAACTGGTTTCCCTGTTTTCATTTCAATCTCTCTTCTTGCGTTCCCAGCGATACTACCAACATCTTTAGCAACTTTTTTATTTTCTTCTAGACCTTGCGGATACGTTGCATTAGCTATATCTTTTGTTGCAGCTTCCGCTAGCATATTTAGTATAAGTTCAGTTGTTATCATATTATCTCTTAAGTTGTGTTTCTTCAATCCTTTGTGATCTTTATATTGTCTTGTTGTCATACCTGACCATGCTTTAGTGATTTTATTAGTTAATATTGTATATTCTCTACCCTCTTTTACACCACGATCTTGCCAAGCATCTGTTAATTCTTTCCTAACTTGAATTACTTGTAGTATTTGATTAATCCATTCTCTTGTATAACCTTTTTGAAGATATGTCGCCAATGCTCTATCAATAGTTAATTCTGGATCGATAATTTCATCAATTCTTTCTTTCCCTACCTCTGCTAACCACATTTTAAAAGGTTCTGCTTTAGGAGATGGTATAGATTGAATTATACGAAAAACACCTTGCATATCAGCAACGTCGGTTTCTCTTTACTTTCCATCAGGTGCTTTTAACTTCAACTGTACGATATTTTCGTACAGTTGAACTGCACCCTCTTCATCTTTTTATCGATTGTCTTCATTTTGAACTGTCTACAAATTGTAGCCAGTTCATTTCCTTTCTTCATAAAACATACAAATTATATAATCCCCTATAACTAACATACTTTTAGCTATTACTTCATCTCATCATTTTCATCTAAATTAGATTTTTATATCACTATTTTTATCTCTTAAATTCATAATTTCCTTCATCTATAATTTTATCAAAAACTAGATGGAAATGAAATTTAAAAAAAGATTAACGAAATCTAACTAGTACAAAAAATTAGTTCCGTTAACCTTTTTTATTTTTCTACATAATGATATTTCAATATATTTTCATCAGTAATAATATCATTTATATTTGTATGATCCCAAGGAGTTCCTTTTCTATGAGTAATTGCGACTAATTCACTCGCTGTAAGCTGCCCATATTTTTCAAAAGTACTTTGAATAGAATCAATTACATTCTTCTCATCTAAAGATTGAAGAAATCTCGCTAATACCATTGGTAAAGTTATCTCTTGAGCAAAAATTTCCTCATCTTTATCTACTTGTATGTTATTCCGTCCATTATCTTTATAATATTCATAAACGCTTGGAACAACGGGTCCATACTTGAATGCAATAATATCATCTTTGAAAAGTTTTTTTCCTGTTTTTTCTAAATACTCTGCATATACTAAATAAATCATTTTTTGAAGTTTCAAATTAGTCATCGACTTGAGACTAAGTAAAAATTTCGAAACATCTAGAGCCGTAATTTGAGAATCTTTCTTCATCTCTAATAGAAACTCCTCTAAATCAGTAAAAACATGAATGTCCTCAAAGAAACTATCTAGTTCTATCACGCTTTTCCATTCAGGAGAGTTTGTTGTTAATCTATGAACCGCATATTTTGGTTCTATAATAATTTCAGAGGTTTTCTCAAAAATATAGTTTATTATATCTTTACTAATATATTCAGACGCATAATGCCACCCTATTCTTCTTTTAGTTCTATACGAACTCGAAAATAAAATTATATGTTCGAACATATAAACACCTCCTTCTACTCTTCTCTTTTATACATATCAATCCAATTTATATATTTTCGTTTTGATTTATGATTTTTATGTTCACTTTCATTAACTTGTTCATCTTCTTTTTTCCAAATTTGAACTTCCCAAGGTAAATAAATATTACTTGAACTCTTTAAATATATGTGAATCGCATGATAATTTTCATCTTTTCTTACATATTGGCGAAAAAGCTGTACTTTTAATAAGTTTGAATTTTCTATTTTCTCCAGCAATTCATCATAACTTAAATTCGATTCTAGTATTATCCTAAATCCCATAATATCATTTAAACATTTTTGAATAGGTATTTGAAACTCCTCTCTATCAAAACGATAATAATATAATTTATTTAGTACCGACTCCCTATTCTTTCCTCTAAATCTGATTGTAAATTTACTAGAATTTGATCTAATTTCTGAAACTAATATCTCTTTTGAAATTAGTTTTATATACTCATCTATTAAATCCATAAATAAACCATTATAACTTGTTTCCTTTAAAATCTTATCTATCGTTGTTTTTTTAAGGTTTATAATATCTTTATTCTTATAAAAATTATTTGAAAAAGTTTTATGGTATTCTCCTATATTGTTTAATAATTGTACAATCTTTTCAATCTCCATAATGACATTCTCCTATACTATTATTAATAATACAATCAAAAATAGAAAAAATCAAGAAACACACTTAAATTACATCAAATAGTTTTATAAATACATTTCCACTCTTGATAACTAATAAAGAATACCTAAACAATAAATTTAGGTTGTATACTAAATCCGAGGCCTGCAAAAAATTCCAGCCCCGAATTTGACAAGGATTCTAAATTTATAATTCATCAACTAATCAAAAATTCCCAAACCATACGGCTTGAGAATTTTTGTTTTCAACTAAGATACTACGTTATTTTTTAATTAATCCTTCTTTTTGTAGATATTCTTTTGCTACATCATAAGCAGGTTTACCTTCAATATCTACTTTGTAGTTCATTTCAGTCATCTCTTTTTCTGTTATTTTTCCAGCAAGTTTATTTAAGATTTTTTCAAGTTCAGGATGTTTTTTCAATGTCTCTTCTCTTAATAACGGTGCCCCTTGATATGGTGGGAATAAATGTCTATCATCATTTAATAATTTAAGCTTATTAGTTATTATTTTACTATCCGTTGAAAATACATCGATAATATTTACATCACCATTCGAAATAGCTTGATATTTTAATGCTATTTCCATAGTTTTAACATTAAGATTCAAGTGATAAAGATTTTTAAGTCCTATACCACCATCTTCTCTATCATTGAATTCTAATGAAAATCCAACTTTTGAAGAATTTTCTACTAATTTTATATCTGAAATATTATTTAATTTATTTTTATTTGCAAAATCTTCTGTTACGGCTAAAGCATAAGTATCCTGGAATTTTGTAGGTTTTAGGTACACAAGATTATCTTGTTCGAAAATTTTATTTTTAGCAACTTCATAAACCTCGTCAGAATCATTAGAAGCAACAGTCTGAGGTGTTTTTAATAATGTTGTAGTAACTGTACCTGTAAATTCTGGATAAATATCAATACTTTTACCTTTTAACGCCTCATATAAGAAGCTTGTTTTACCAAAATTAGGTTTAACCTCAACATCAATATTTGTCTCATCTTCTATTAAAAGTTTATACATATTTATTAATATCTCAGGTTCTGCTCCTATTTTACCAGCTATTATTAGTTTATCATTAGACATTTTTCCAATCGGGAAAAAGCTGATAGTTAAAGCCACTACAGCGGCAAGTAATGAAGATAAAATAGTTTTTGGTTTTTTATCTTGTAAAAATTTAATTAATAACCCAAATAGAATCGCTAATATTGCAGATGAAATAGCTCCAATTAGAATTAACGCTGAATTATTTCTATCTATTCCTAATAAAATAAATGAACCTAATCCCCCTGCTCCTATTAAAGCGGCAAGAGTTGCTGTACCTATTATCATAATACTCGCCGTTCTTACACCACTCATAAGTATTGGCATAGCGAGTGCAAGTTTAAATTTTTTCAATTTCTCAAGTTTTGTCATACCAAAAGCTGTTGCAGCTTCTTCTAACGATGGATCAATCTCCGATAATCCAGTAATCGTACTTTGTAGTATTGGGAATATTGCATATATAACTAATGCTACAACTGCTGGTAATGTCCCTATCCCCGTAAACGGAATAAATAAACCTAGTAATGCAAGAGAAGGAATAGTTTGGAATATACCCGTAATTTGTAAAAACCATTCACTTGTCTTCTTATTACCTGAGATAATTATTCCTAACGGAACTGCTATAAAAATTGCAATAATAAGTGATAATAATGAAATTTGAAGATGTTCATATAAACCTGTTATCCAATCACTTTTTCTTTCTAAAAATGTACTTACTAAATTCATTATTTATTCCCCCTTGCAAAAAATTCGCGAACAAAGTCATCCGCAGGGTTTTCTTTTAATACTTCTGGTGTAGCAATCTGAACTACTTTACCTTCTTTTAAAACACAAATTCTATCAGCAAGTTTCATCGCTTCATCCATATCGTGAGTTACAAAAACTGTTGTCATTTTATATTCATTGTGCAAAGTTTTAATTAAATCCTGTAATTGAACTTTACTAAGCGGATCTAGTGCAGAAAATGGTTCATCCATCAGTAAAATTTTAGGATTAGCAATTATCGCTCGCAATATTCCAACTCTCTGTTTTTCTCCTCCAGAAAGTTCTTTAGGAAGACGATTCATATAATGCTTCGGATTCAATCCTACTTTTTGAAGTAAATCCTCTGTTTTTTCTTTAATTTCCTTTTTATCAAAGTTTTTCATTTCTGGAATTAACGCAATATTTTCTGCGACAGTAAGATTCGGAAATAGTGCAATTTGTTGAAGAACATATCCAGTTTTAAGTCTTAATTCCCTTAAATCATAGTCTTTCAATCTCTTATCTTCAAAATGAATATCACCCTCAGTTTGTTCTATCAATCTATTTATTAATTTTAAAGTTGTTGTTTTTCCACTTCCACTTGGTCCTACAAGAACAAAAAATTCTCCTTCTTGTATGTCAAAACTTAATCCATCAAGTATTAAACCATTTGTGGAACAGCATAATGAAACATTATTATATTTAATCATTTTATATTTCTCCTTTCAATACTAGCTTTTCAATATTTTTCTTCATATTATCGTTAAAGATTATATAGTATTCTATAAATAGTTTTTGTTGTTCACTTGAAAGTTGTCCTATTGCTTTTTCTTCAGCCTCTCTTAGAGGATCCAAAATTTTTGATGCATATAAGTAACCTTTTTCTGTAAGTTTTACTATTTTCTCCCGCCTATCTTTTTCTTGTTCCTCAAAATAAATATATCCTTTTTCCTTAAAAGTCCTCATTGCTGCACTAACTACTTGTTTCGTAGAATACGTTTTTTCACAAATAGTATTTTGAGTTATCCCATCCTTTGTATAATAAATACAGGTTAAGATTAATAACGATTTTCCTTGCAAACCATTTTTTCTAGCATAGTACTCATATAATGAGTTGTTCTCATATTTTTTTCTAGAAAACATACTTGAGTATTTTAATAGACTATTCACTTATTTTCACTCCCTACCTAAAGTCACAATTATTATCAGTAACAACACTATGGACATTCTCTTCATCTTAAAACTTCAAATGTATTTTTTGTTTTTACATTTATTCTTTATTTTTATGAAAAATGAAAAGCAATTCCAAATCAGTAAAATCTTTTGACTATTATCTTTTTAAAAAACTCATTAGTAATTTTTAAAATACTAATGAGTTCATTCTACCTCTATAGTTTACAATTGTCAATAATTTAGTTTTCATGAAAATAGACAATCAGTAAATATTTTACCAATTGTCTTAAAAATCTATTAAATTTATATTTGAAAATATAAACGCCTATTTGTTCTCTATCCTTTGTTTTATCTTGTTATAACGACGAATAACATTAATACGTTCCAATAAATATGGTAATAATATAATAACAATAATAATAGAATTTATTACTTTATTTAATATTTCTCCAAAGACTCCTATCAGTAGTTCTTTATTTAATATCGAAATAAGTAGATAAATACAACACAAAATAGCTGTCCCCAGATTTAACATCCAGAATACTTTCGTGTTGGTCTTCTTAGTACTAAAATGCTCTATCTCTTCATCTGATAACTTTGTTAAAAGTATTTTTTCTTTTTTTATCAGTTCTCTAGATATTCCAACTACTATCAAGTAAAAAATACAGAATATCATTGAAAATACTTCAAAAATAATTTCTAGATTCATAATATCCACCTCCATTTAAATTTATTATATCACATTACCTGTACAAAAAATTCCCCACATATAACTCGCATAAAAAAAGTATTATAACTTACTTCGTCACGTATTATACGAATCAGAATATAAGCATCACTAAAAACGGAGAAAGGGACTGATAAAATAACCAGTCCCATATATTATGAAAAAAAATATTATTAAGTTTTGTTATATTTATATTATATATCTCGTACCTTATATGAACTTTATACTATAATTAAAATAAAATTAAAGTTGAAAAATTTTGAAAATCTAATATAAAAAATTTAATGTTTCGATGAATTCAATGTTATACTGATTCGAAACGTAAGGTAAGCGTCCAATAACGAGGTATCTATTTTCTGAACATAACTTCCTTTATAATAAAAATATAAAAGAAGGAATGGAGGAAAACAAAATGTCAAAACAAATTGTACCATTAGACGTTGACTATTCATCAAAAAAAGAAGGGAAATCTAATGCGATTATACTGAAGCTCCGTAAGGGGAAAATGGAATGGGTGCTTTACGATTCCCTTGACAAAGAACAATTAAAATTGATATTGGAGCTAGTGATGCATCATGTCAATACCGTTAAATAAGTTAGGACAAGTGTCTATTGTTTGTGGTAAAACTGATATGCGTCAAGGTATTGATTCTCTCGCTTATTGGATTCAACATCATTACCACTTAGATCCTTTTTCAGGACAAGTATTTCTATTTTGTGGAGGAAAAAAAGATAGATTTAAAGCACTCTATTGGGATGGAGAAGGTTTTTGGCTACTCTACAAACGATTCGAAAACGGAAAGTTAATTTGGCCTTCTAATGAAAAAGAAGTTAAAGAATTATCTGATGAACAAGTAGAATGGTTATTAAAAGGATTTTCCATTTATCCAAAAATAAAAGATACTAACCGTCGATGTTTTTACTGAAAATATTACCCTTTTATAGTATAATAGAATCAAATAAAAGAGGAGGTATTTTTTATGATTTCTAATGAAACAGTGACACTTGAAAAAGTATTAAGTGAATTTAAAAAAATTTCAAATCAATACGAAGAAGATAAAATAAAATTTAATAAAACTGTTGAACTGTTAGAACATGAAAATCACCTTCTTAAAGAACAGTTAGAATTTTTCAAGAAAAAATTATTTGGTAAATCTTCAGAAAAAACAAAAGGAAATCCAAATCAAATAAGTTTGTTTGATATGGAAGAAATAACTCAAGAAGAAACATCAGAAACGGATGTAGAAGTAGAAACTATTACTTATACAAGAAAAAAAGCACAAGGTAAACGTCAAGATATCTTAGAACAATTTACACCAGAATTGGTTTATCACAAATTGTTGGGAGAAGATTGCGTATGCCCAGAATGTCAGAATACTTTAAAAGAAATTGGGTCATGTGTAAAGCGAAAAGAGTTAGTTTTTATTCCAGCTCAATTAAAACGTGTAGATCATATTCAACATTCTTACAAATGTTCCCATTGTAGTGAAAACGGAACTAATGATAAAATCATTAAAGCGCCCGTTCCAAAAGCTCCTTTAAATCATAGCTTAGGATCAAGTACTATTATTGCACATACAATTTATCAGAAGTATCAATTAAAAGTGCCGAACTATCGACAAGAAGCTGACTGGAATAAGATGGGACTGCCAATTACGAGAAAAGAACTGACAAATTGGCATATAAGAGTCAGTGAGTATTATTTCAAACCATTATACAACCTATTGAGAGAAACATTATTAAAACAAAGCTATATTCACGCTGATGAAACAAGTTACCGGGTGTTAGAAAACGATACTCCACTTACCTATTACTGGACATTCTTATCAGGAAAACAAGAAAAAGCAGGGATTACGCTGTATCATCATGATAAAAGTCGAAGTGGTGAAGTAGTAAAAGAAGTCTTAGGGGATTATTCAGGCTATATTCATTGTGATATGTGGGGAGCTTATCGCCAAGCAAAAAATGCCAAGTTAGTAGGGTGTTGGGCACATGTACGAAGAAAATTTTTCGAAGCAAATCCTAAGAATAGTAAAACTTCTTTAAGTGCAGAAGGATTGAACTATTGTAACCGACTATTTCAATTGGAACAGGAATGGGATTGCTTACCAGTAGAAGAGAGATATCAAAAACGACAAGAAGAAATGAAACCAATTATGGATGAATTTTTTGATTGGTGTCGCGAGCATTCGGTACTACCGGGTAGTAAATTAGGAAAAGCTATAGAATATAGTTTGAAGTATGAATCAACATTTCGAACTATATTGGAAGATGGGAATCTTGTTCTTTCGAATAATTTAGCAGAGCGAGCGATAAAATCATTGGTAATAGGGAGAAAGAATTGGTTATTCTCCCAAAGTTTTGAAGGAGCACAATCTAGTGCTATTATAATGACTTTACTCGAAACTGCCAAACGAAATGGATTAGATTCAGAAAAATACATCAACTATTTATTAACGAATTTACCAAATGAAGATACTTTAGAAAAAAATGAGATTCTAGAGGCTTATTTGCCATGGAATAAAAATATACAAGAAACTTGTAGATAAGAAAGAGCTCTCCGCGCTAGGCGAAGGGCTCTTATTCAATATACCTCGTTATTGGACGCTTACGGGCATGGAAAAATTCCAGCTCCGGATTTCAATTATTTAAACTTGTCATATAGCCTGGGAAATATTTTAAATAAGGTAGTCTAAAATTATTAAATAGAATATTTAAATTTTGGTATTTATGTAGCGTTATTTTAATAGAAAGAAAAAACTGACAGCCAATATCAGGTTGATATCAGTAGAAAAGATGTTTATATATTTTTAGATATTCACATAGAGAGTATAGATACTATATTAACATTCTAATAAAAATTTTTCACAAACTCCCTTAATACGTTTGTGGATTCTATATGCTGTTGCCAGGGAAATATTTAATGCCTTGGCTGTTTGTTTTATATTTAGTGTCTTAACAAATTCACAGAAGAATTCGAATTCTTGTTGTTCTAAAGTTTTTTGAACATATTCGAATAATTGTATATACAGATATTCGTAACTGTTGTCTGTTGCATCAGAAATATTATTATCAAAAATATCCAAAGGTATACTTTTATCTTTATTTCTGTAACGTATTTCATCGATTAATTTTCTTTTAATAGTAGTAAAGGCGAATCGATCGAAATCTTGTTCGCTTATTTTACCTTCATTTAGAATTAGAAAACTTATCAGCAATCCTTCTAAACCATAATTATAAAATTCATGATGAAGTTTTGCTGGGATATGAACTTTGTAAAGAGCTTTTATAATCAGTTGTTTCTTCTGATTTAATATTTCGTAAAACCTCTCAGTATCTTTGTCATTTAGGTATATGTAAATGTCAATTTAAATATGTCAAAAAAATTCAAAATAAAAATGTACATTTTATTCATCTGCCTTTTGGAAAAAATCTTTAAGTCTATAAGAATTTC
>QWCR01000481.1_pt1 | contig 19453 bp, 20 predicted proteins | sample 1972581 | NCBI WGS metagenome assembly QWCR01 (sample SAMN09866703, study PRJNA288562) | Human oral metagenome isolate pre4_saliva, whole genome shotgun sequencing... | isolation source: mouth | host: Homo sapiens | place: USA: California
GGTGAATATGATTTAGCATCCCAATTACAAATCGAAATGAATGATAAAATGGAAGAATTAGAAGCTAAATACGCTAACTACGCTAAAAATATCTTCTAATAAAATCAATTTATTAATAAAAATGGCCTCTACTACGGTAGAGGCCATTTTTCATTTAAATATATCTAAATAAATTAGATATATTCAAACAAAACGATTTAAATTTTATTCGTTATGTCCAATAAATTTTTCTACTAATACTAAGCTACATACAAGTACAAAAATTGCAACAGACCAAATTAAATTATCAAATGATGATTCATGATTGATAATTAGAAGTCTTACAATTGCAGTTATGCCAATGTATAAAAAGAAGTTAAGTGGAAAGTGGAAGTTATTTTTAAAGTATTTAACGATGAGTGCAATAAACTCAAAGTATAGAAAGAAGGTAATTAGTTCTTCAATCAATAAAGAGTATGTACTATAACCTTGAATATTCGCCCACGTAACATAGACAAGACTAATCAATGTATTAATAAGTGCAATACAAAGTGCAATACCAACGCCTACAAGGGCTATATTTTTTATCGTTAATAATAGTTTAGAAATACGAATCCACATATATAATTCACCTACAATAAAAATCTAAATATTATACTACATAAAAAAGACCGTACACCGTACGGTCTTTTTCGATTACATTGTACTATAATCAAATGAATATCTACGAATTAGATATCAGCTTTAATAGCTTCTAATGCAGCATCGAAGTTAACTGCTTGAGTTACTTCAGGTACATATTCAACATAAGTTACTTTGTTATCTTTGTTCTACGCCTGCAGCACCACACCAACGTTTTTGAGCGAATGGTAAGTCCATAGAAATTGTCAATACGACTACATCTTCGGAAAGTGCTGTTGCATCTTGGTTGAACCAACGAGTTTGAGCATCACAAACACCTGTATCAAGGGAAGGAACAACGGAGATAACTTTTACTTTACCTTCGAAGTCTTTTAAAGTTTTAGCTTGCAAGTCATTGCTCAATACAGTGAAGTCTGGAGCTTGTTGACCTACTTTAATTTCTGGGCCAACTAATGTGATAGGGCCACCTGCAAATGTTACTACGCCAGTACGTTTTTCCATGTTGTATTCCTCCTAAGAGTTTTAATTCTAATTATGTAAAATATAATTTCTTTATATGCATAGTATAACATTTACATTACCATAAGTAAACTAAAAAATTCGATATAGTATTAATTAAAAAGATCGTTACGATTGATTACTGTAAAAATTTAAAGAGGCCATTTAACTAATATTAATATTGATGAAATAGAACTACTACTGTAATAAAATATTTAATCTAACTGTTATACGTATAGGTGTATTAATGTATCATAAAAAATGTGTATACTATAAAGAGAAAAGTTAACGTAATAAAATTTGTTGATTTAGCTTTTACAGTATTGATTTAAATTCATTTACAATATAATGATACTAGTAATTATATAGGCAATGATTTTGATTAGACTTAATAGGATATGTTAGAGAGGACCTATGAAACCAATAGATTTATTTATGCAGTTTTTCCGGCGTGAAGGCTGGATCTATGCCATTGGCTTAACTATGTTGATGGCAATTGACGTGGCTTTTTTATTTGTTCCTCAATTTATTGGTAATGCTATAGATACGTTGAGCAATAATAAGGAAGGGTTAGTCACTTATATTTTTTATTTCATTTTATTATTTATTATTATCACTATTTTAAAAGTTATCTCACGCAGAACCCTATTAGGCTCTATTCGTCGCATGGAGTATCTTTTTCGTGAGATTTTGTGTAGTAAAGCATTACAAGTAAAAACAACGTACTATGAGGCTAATGGACCTGGTAAGGTTATGGCGCTCATGACTAACGATGTAACATCGCTACGTGTTGCCCTTGGTCTAGGTGTAATGATTATAGTGGATATTATTTTCTATTCCATTGTGGGCTCCATAATTTTAATTCAAAAGATTAATACTGTATTAGCTTTTAAAATTATGACACCTGTATTCTTAATTATTGTGGCTATATTTGTACTAGGCAGAAAGCTACGTATTAAACAACGTAGTGCACAAGCTACTTATAGCGATTTAACAGAGTTTGGACAAGAGTTATTTCAAGGGATGGATGTTATTCGCGCTTTTAATCGTGAAAGCATTATCTCTAATTCTTTTGAAAAAATAAATAAACTTAATTATAAGAAGAATATGGATGTTGCACTACTAGATGCAATATTAACACCGTTGACAAGAATTGCACCCTTTATTTGTATCAGTATTAGTATTTTTATTTGTGGACATTTAGCTGTAGAAGGCAAAATGACTATAGGCGAATTTGTTACTATAGATTTTACTTATGAAAACTCTAAAGGGCATGCATTATCTCAGTTGACAACGACAATACCAAAAGGTTCTTTTATTGGTTTAGTTGGTAAACCCGGTTCTGGCAAAAGTACATTGTTTAAATTGCTTATTGGATTACAAGAGTGTCCGGAAAAATCTATTTATTTTGGCAGTCAAGATTTAGCTACTGTTTCTTTATCAAAGCTTAGAAACTCAATTGCTTATGTGCCGACACAATCTTACCTATTAAGTACGACCATTGCTGATAATATTAAATTTGGTAAAGATTTATCCATGCATGAAACTGTAGAGTTGGCAGCACAAAAGGCAGACTTATATAGAGATTTAGGCGATTTGTTAAACGATGATTTACATGAGCTTGCTGAAGAAGGTCATGATTTATCAGGTGGACAGAAGCAGCGAATCAATATGGCTCGCGGCTTTTATAAAAATGCGCCATATGTATTGCTAGATGATTGTTTTTCCGCTTTAGATGCAGTAACAGTTACAACAATATTAAATTCATTACATAATGTAAAAGATCAGACGATTCTATGTATTTCACAACGATTAGAGGTTGTAGAGAAAGCAGATAAAATACTAGTATTTGATGAGGGGCGTATCGTAGAAGAAGGTACTCATGAGGAATTATTAGCTAACAATGGTTTATACCGTACCTTATATGAAGCGCAGAATGGAGGGGGCCATCATGAAGAAGCGTGATCTAAGAAATGACTGGGCTCTATTCTCCTATATAACTGGCTACATTAAGCCTTATTTAGGTATTCTATTTTTAGCAACGGTTGCGCTCGCAGGAAATTTAGTACTATTACTTTTACGCCCATATTTAACTAAGCAAGTTATCGATCTTGGATTTGCCACTAATGATATCGCTGTTATTGAATACTATGCTTTAATGTATGGCTTTACTATAATTGGTAGTGTATTGTTTATCTTTGTAGAGAATTACTTTTTAAAAAGTTTTGGTCAAAAAATTATCTATAATATTCGTAGTATTATATTCCAAAAGATTCTTAATAAACCACATGATGAGTTCTATAAGTTGCCAATTGGGAATTGGGTAACTCGCATTACTAATGATGTAGAGTCATTACGTACATTATATACAGATGTAATTCTGAATTTGGCAAGTAGCGGTTTAATGATTATTGGTATATTAGGATTTATGTATGCCATTAATGTACCTTTAGCAATAATCATGACAATTTTACTACCTATAATGGGTGGAATTATTTGGGTGTTTCAAAAGTTTTCTCGCAAAGCATTCCGTCAGGTAAGACGTTCTGTAGCTGCTTCTAATGCAAGCATCAAGGAACTGTTAAATTATATTGTAATCGTAAAATCCTATGGTGGCGAAAGAGCAATTGAGGAACGTTATAATACTGTTAATAAAGGTTTCTTAGAAGCAGGTCTTTTTGAGGTTACCACATTTTCTATTTTTAGACCGCTCGTAGATGGTCTATTCTTTGTTGCGTTAATTGTTATTTTTACAACTACGAATTTAATAGACTCCGTAGCTGATGCTGGTACAGTATTTGCCTTTATACAATATATGGACCGATTCTTCCAACCATTAAAGGAAATTGCAGATAAATATAACTCTCTACAAAGCGCATTAGCTGGTGCTGAAAGATTAGTTCCCTTATTAGAGGAAGAAGAGCGTCAGATGGCTAATGAAGTTCCTGATGAATTTAAATATATAGAGACGATTGAATTCGAGCATGTATGGTTTTCCTATGAAAATAACGACGTTTATGCGCTAGAGGACTTTACATTCACTATTAAAGCTGGAGAATTCATAGGTATTGTAGGTCCCTCTGGTAGTGGTAAATCAACACTTTTGTCATTGTTGATGGGAATCTACAAACCAACAAGAGGGGCTATCTATATTAACGGTATAAATATTGCCCAATATGATAGTTCTGTACTTCGTCATTTAATGGGATATGTTTTTCAGCAAGCTTATCTATTTAAGGGTTCCATTAGAGATAATTTAACACTTTTTGATACATCAATTTCTAATGAGGATATGGTCAATGCAGCAAAACAAGTTAACTTGCATTCTATGATTGAACACCTTCCGGAAGGGTATGACACACCGGTTGGTTATTTAGGCTCCTTACTATCTGATGGGCAAAAGCAATTGTTGGCTTTTGGCCGTACCTTGATTAAAAAAACACCTATTCTATTGTTAGATGAAGCAACGGCTAACATTGATAGTCATACGGAGAAGCAAATTCAAGCAAGTATTGAAAATATTCGAGGTAGTAAAACAATTGTAAGTATTGCTCATCGCCTTTCAACAGTAAAAGATGCCAATAAAATAGTGTATATGGAATATGGTAAAATAATAGAAATAGGATCTTTTGATGAACTTATCAACTTAAAAGGGACCTTTTATAATCTCTGGAATAATCAACACAGTGGGAGTTAGTATGGAATGTATCCAATCTAAAGATAATAAGACCATTAAGCGAATTATCTCATTAGGGCAGCGTAAAAATCGCCAAAAATATGGAGAGTACATTGTTGAAGGTATTCGATCTATTCGAGATATTGCAGCTATGGGGGCAGTAAAAACAATTGTTATACGTGAATCTAAAGCGCAAGATAAACATGTATTAGATTTATTAGACTTAGATACTGTTCAATTTGTACCTAAATTTATTGCACAAGATCCAATATTTGATAAGGTGGATAATACCGTAAATGGACAAGGTGTAGTTGCTATTGTATCAAAACCAAAATACGATATGGAAAGCATTCACATTGATGATGGCTTATATATTACATTAGATGGAGTTCAAGATCCTGGCAATCTAGGTACCATAATTCGTACAGCAGTTGCAGCAGGTGTAAAAGGTATATTTTTGATGAAAGGAACTGTGGACCCTTTTAATGACAAGACAGTGCGCAGTACTATGAGCGCCTTACATAAAATACCTTTATATGAGGATATTACCTTATCTCTGTTACATGATATGGTAACTGAGTCTAATATGACTACCTATGTAACTGCTTTAGAACATTCCAATCCTTATCATACTGTACGTTATGCTAAGCGAACTATGCTAGTATTAGGAAACGAAGGGAATGGCGTAACACCAGAGGTTATGAATCTATGTACAAATCGTATTATGATTCCTATGTATGGTGATATGGAATCCTTAAATGTAAGCGTAGCTGCTGCATTATGTATGTATAAAGTACAAGAACAATTGATGCCTTAGTATATATGATAAAAATTTATGACCTTATAAAAAGTCCTCTACTAGTATACAAGTAGAGGGCTTTTGTATTGATTTTTTAGTTGTGTATTTGGTACAATAACATATATCCTTTGTGGGAGAACAAAGTTCTCCCTTTTTTTCATGAAAAGGAAGATAACTATGTCCAAATTAATTGTAAATGCAGACGATTTTGGCCTTCATAGTGCAGTTAATGCTGGTATTATTGATGGTCATCGTAGGGGTATTATTACCAGTACCTCTTTAATGGCAGGAGGAGAAGCTTTTACAGAAGCCGTAAGTATGGCAAAACAAAACCCTAAGTTGGGCATTGGTATTCATATTACCTTGGTAGGTGGGGTGAAACCAGTATGTGATCCATCAGAAGTTTCATCACTTCTCACACCAGAAGGTGTATTTCCAGAGAACTATGTAGAATTTATTAAACGTATTTACTCTGGCAAAATCAATTATAGTGAATTACGTAAAGAGATTCATGGACAAATAGCTCAAATAATGGATACCGGCTTAAGGGTAACTCATATTGATGGACATCAACATATGCATGTTCTACCAACGGTATTGCCAATTGTGATTGAACAGGCAAAATCCTTTGGTATACATGCTATACGTATACCCGATGAGTCTACTGGTTTTATGAATTATATGTATTCCCCAATTCGATTTCTTGGTAAAGTTGGTTTATCAACGGTTGCGGCTAATGCGCGACCAATCATACGAAATAATTGTATGACTACAACCCAATATTTTTGGGGCATGGTAAATGGAGGCCATATAAATCAGAAATCTCTAATGGGTATCCTAAAAGCGGTAAATAAACATTCTGGTACCCATGAATTGATGGTTCACCCAGGTAGTAATAGTAGTATTCTTAGTAAGCTTTATAATTGGGGTTATCATTGGGAAGATGAGTTGCAAGCACTCTGTTCCAGTCATACGCGATTATATATAAGTCAACATGATATAGAGCTCATTAATTATGGAGACTTGGTATGAGTAAAATGATGAAGAGAGGCATCTTTATGTTTCTCTTGTTGTTGGCTGTATCAATTGGTATCATTTACTATACTATTGATTTAGATGCATTGAAAGCCATATCATCTTTTAATAGTATTTCCTTATTATTAGCTGTAGTTGCTTTAGTAGCAGGTATGTATTTTGATGGATTACGACTTCAAAGGCTCGTAAAAATTGGTGGTTACAAGTTATCGATACGAGCAGTGCTACGAGTTATTTTTAGTAATTATTTTATGGCTATGTTGACACCTGGAGCTAGCGGGGGTGCTGTCGCGCAAGTACTGGTGTTGAGAAGTTATGGCGTACCTATATCTAAAGGTACACCGATTGTATTAATACGTACCGTATTTTCCATTATGTTTTTGGTCATTATGCTGCCATTAGTATTCTTACGAGATGCTATTGAAATTCCATATATCTCTCGTGATATGCTTTTGATTTTTGCCGTGCTTGCTGTTATAGCGGCCTTAGTGGGAACTTATATATTACAGACTAAATATATGCGTCAATTTGTCTATAATCTAGCACAACGATTTAAAGCACATAACACTAAAGATTGGCTTTCTAAATTAGAAACATTAAATCAAGGTCTTGGTTTACTTTATAAACAACCTGTCCAATCTTTAATAGTTTTTATTGAATCTGGTTTGAGTTTATTATGCTTATATTGTATTGCACCCGCTTTAATGTATGCTTTCACACCAGATATTCCTATTATCGATATTTTAGATCGCATGATTTTATTAAATCTTATTTTGTATTTTGCACCAACCCCAGGGGGAACAGGCATTGCAGAAGGTCTATTTGTAGTATTATTTAGTGCCTTTGTACCTAATGGAACAGTGGGCATCATCGCTGTAGGATGGCGTGTTGTGGCTGAATATATGCCATTCTTCATCGGTATGTATGCAGTATTAACATTATATGGACGACAATTCGTTGCCCAAGAAACTTCAAGAGAACAATAAGGGAGTGTGCTCTATGTCTAAACCAAAAAAAGATAAATTTTATCTGGTTCAAGAAGATATTTTACCAGAGGCTATAAAAAAGACGATAAAAGTAAAAGAAATTCTAAAACTAGGTGAGGTTAAAACAATTAACGAAGCAGTTGAAAAAATGGATTTAAGTCGATCTGCGTATTATAAATACAAGGATTATGTTTTTCCATTTTTTGAAATTGCTCAAGGGAAAATTGTTAGTATTTATGTTTCTATGTCAAATGAATCTGGTATGTTATCAAGCGTTTTGAAAGCCATTGCTGAACGTAACGGTAGTATTTTAACGATTAATCAAGATATTCCATTACAAGGCATTGCGAATAGTAGCATTTCTTTTGAAACCAAGGATTTACAAGGTTCATTAGAAGATTTATTGCTAGATATTCGCTCTATGAAGGGTATTATCAAGGTAGAAATTTTAGGCCAAGCATAGGCTAATTAAGAGAGTAGGACGATTATGACCACTATAAAAATTGCTTTATTAGGTTTTGGTACTGTTGCACAAGGTACTTTTAACTTATTGCAAGACAATGCTGAATTAATTAAAAATCGTACAGGTGTCAATGTTGAAATTTCAAAAATTTATGTACGAAATCCAGAAAAATATAGTCATATTACATTACCAGAAACAGCTAAATATGTAACTGATATTGATGAAGTGTTAAAAGACGATTCCATCCAAATGGTAGTGGAATTGATGGGTGGTACAAGCTTTGCTAAGGATTGCGTAGAAGGAGCTTTAAAAGCTAAGAAGAATGTGGTAACTGCCAATAAAGACTTATTAGCAGAAGCTGGTCCATACTTATTAGACTTAGCGAGTAAAAATGGGGTAGATCTACGTTTTGAAGCATCTGTTCTAGGTGGTATTCCTATAATCCGCACATTATATGAATCGTTAGCCGGTAATCGTATTACTGAAATCATTGGTATTATGAATGGTACTACAAACTTTATTTTGACTAAAATGTCTGAAGAAGGTTTAAGCTACCAAGATGTATTAAAAGAAGCACAAGATTTAGGATATGCAGAGGCAGATCCTACAGCTGATGTAGAAGGCCTTGATGCAGCTCGTAAATTGGCAATCCTTGCATCTATTAGCTTTAACCGTCGTATTTTCTTTGAAGATGTAACTGTAGAAGGTATTACTTGTATTGATACTGAAGATATAAAATTTGGGAAAGAGTTTGGTTACAATATTAAATTATTAGGTATTGCTAAAGAAACTGCTCAAGGATTATCTTTAAATGTATATCCTGCATTTATTCCTACGACACATCCATTAGCATCTGTTCGAGGATCCTACAATGCAATTTATGTTAAGGGCAATGGTATCGATGATGTCATGCTATATGGTCGTGGTGCAGGTAGCTTACCGACAGGTAGTTCTGTAGTATCTGACATAATGGAAGTGGCAAAGAATGTCTCTTATAATGAAACAGGGCGCTTGAAACCGTTCTATTATGATCAAAAAGATATTTATTCTCCAGGTAAAATCCAATCTAGCTACTACTTGCGTTTAGCAGTGGATAATAAAACAGGTGTTCTAGCAAAAATCTCTGCAAAATTAGCAGAACAAAAAATTTCTGTTTTATCCATCGTTCAACGAAATATGGATCCAGAAACTGCAGTTCTTGCCATTGTTACATCTAAATGCCCAAGATCTTATATTTTAAATCTTATAGACTCTTTTAATAGCTTGCGCTCCGTTAAGGCTGTTAATAGTGTTATTCGTATTATGGAAGCTTAATTATGAATACTGTTCGTGTACAAGTACCTGCCACTAGTGCAAACTGTGGCCCAGGTTTTGATTGCTTAGGATTAGCACTAAATCTTTATAATATATTCAGCTTTACACCAGATGAAAATGCTACAGAATATACATATACTTTTGAAGGTTTTGGTGCGGATATTCTACGCGCTGAAGATCCTAAAAAGAATCTAATTGGTTTCGCTATGGATCAAGTTTTTGCTACTGCTCAAGAACCAATTCGATATGGTCATATAACTTCTGAAACCTTGATTCCTCCCTCTCGTGGACTAGGTAGTAGTAGTACGGCTATAGTAGGGGGACTTTTACTGGCGAACGCATTAGTAAAGCATCCACTTTCAAAAGAAGAGTTACTGGTTATAGCAAATCGTATGGAAGGTCATCCAGATAATGTAGCGCCAGCTATTTACGGAAATTTATGTTGTGCTACAGGTTTAAAAAATAAGGTACTAAACACGGTCATTTCTATTCCTCCGGAGCTACATTTTGCTGTTGTAGTACCAGAAGTCATGGTATCTACTGAGTATGCTCGTTCTGTGCTACCAAATCATATTCCATTCAAAGAAGCTGTACAAAATGTAAGTCATGCTTCATTATTTGTAACAAGCTTAATTACGCATCAATTAAGTAATTTATCTGTTGCCTTAGATGACAACTTGCATGTACCTTATCGTAAGACATTGATTCCTCATTGTGATGAAGTTTTTGAAGCCGCAAAAGTTGCTGGAGCTTACGGTGCAACTATCAGTGGATCGGGTTCTACTCTAATTGCATATGTTGATAAAGCTCATGTACAAGAGGTAGCAAAGGCTATGGGGGCTGTATTCACAGCAAATGAGATTGAAAATAAAATATATTGCTTAGAAGCTGATACAACTGGAGCGTTAATTATATAGTTTATGGTATAATTATAGTGTTAGGCATAGTCCATAACAATAATTGGAGGAAACTATGAACAATATAAAAACAACACTTTTGTTAGCTACGCTAACGGCCATTTTAGTGGTTATTGGTGATATGATTGGCGGCAGAAGCGGTATGATTATGATGTTTGTCATATCCATGGGTATGAATTTTATGTCTTATTGGTACAGCGATAAAATCGTTTTAGCCCAATACAATGCTCAACCTGTTACTGCACAGTCTAATCCAAAACTATATGCAATGGTAGAGAAATTGACTAAAAATGGTAATTTACCAATGCCAAAGGTTTATATCATTCCCAGTGAAGTACCGAATGCATTTGCAACAGGTAGAAATCCTAGTCATGCAGCAGTTGCTGTTACAGAAGGTATCCAACGTCTATTAACTGATGAAGAATTAGAAGGTGTGCTTGCACATGAATTAACACATGTTAAGAATCGAGATACATTGATTAGTACAATTGCAGCTATGATGGCTGGTGCTATTTCTATGATAGCCAATATACTTCAATTCACTGCCATATTTGGGCGCTCCGATGATCGAGAAGGCACTAACCCTTTGGCGCTTCTTGGTACGATCATTATTGCACCTATCGCAGCTGGTCTTATTCAGATGAGTATTTCCCGTACTCGTGAGTTTTTAGCTGATGAGGGAGGCGGAGATATGTGTCGCAACCCATTAGCACTGGCTTCTGCACTTGCAAAAATTGACTACTACTCTAAACATGGTGCATTGCCTAATGCAAGTAATGCTACAGCCCATATGTTTATTATTAACCCTATGATGGGAATTGGTGAAAGCTTGAGCAATCTTTTTAGTACACATCCTCGCACGGAAGAACGTATTCAAAAGTTAAAGAAACAAGCTATGAATCCAAAGTATAAAGAAAAGGTAATATTATAATTAGTATCTACTGGAGGGTATCATGCAAGAAACATTAGTTTTAATTAAACCAGATGCAGTTAAACGTCAATTAAGTGGTGAAATCCTTAGCCGTTATGAACGTAAAGGCCTTGTTATTAAAGCATTAAAACTCTTACAAGTACCTCGTGAATTAGCGGAAGAACACTATGCAGAACATAAGGAAAAGCCATTCTTTGGTGAATTAGTTGATTTTATTACATCAGGCCCAGTTCTTGCTTTTGTGTTAGCTGGTGAGAACGCAATTGTATCCGTACGTGCTTTAAACGGAGCAACAAATCCTGTAGATGCTGCCCCTGGTAGTATTCGTGGTGACTATGCCCTAACAATGGATGCTAACGTAGTACATGCTTCTGATTCTCCAGAAGCTGCTGCTCGTGAAATTCATCTTTGGTTCCCTGAATACAAATAATCTCAAGGTTGGGATCATTTAGCTTTTATTTCTACATCCATGTATATCTATAGGAGGTAATCATATGGCAAGTAGTGTTTATACAAAAACAGGTGATGCTGGTACAACTGGTTTATACACGGGAGAACGTGTACAGAAATCATCTTTACGCGTAGAAGCTTATGGTACAATCGATGAATTACAAGCTTTTTTAGGATTGGCTCGCGCTTATGCTGAAAATCCACGTGTTGCTGCTGAATTATACGATATTGAGCGAAACTTATGGACATTAATGGCTGATATTGCAAGTTTAAATACTGCTCCGGTAATTACTGAGCAATATGTAAAGCATTTAGAAAAAGTTATTGATCGCTTTGATGCAAAGTTAGAACCTTTATCTAGTTTTGTCATTCCCGGTGAAAAACAATCTTCTGCTTATTTACATGTAGCTAGAACGATTACTCGACGTGCGGAACGCGCTTTATGGCGAGTATTAGACGCTGGTGAAAGTGTTCACGAATCTAATTTAAAATACTTAAATCGTCTATCCGACCTTTGCTTTATCTTGTGTCGTGTAGAGGAAGAACTTGGAGCTGAATAAACAAAAAAAGCTATGTATTTTACATAGCTTTTTGCTCGTTATAGACCTATTGTGAAATTGTTTGGTTTAAAACATCTTGAGGGCTAGGATAGTAAAAGAAGATATGAGGAATTTCATAACGGAATTTTTCTCTTAATAAATTGGCTAATGTTGTTTCAAAGTTTATAATTTTATCAGCGCCGAAATCAAAGTCTTCAACTAATACTAATAGTTGTGCTTCAACTTGCGGTGCATTTTCAGGTAAAGCTTCTGGTGGTAGAGGAACATTCACTACTACTCGTGCAGTACCAATATATTTACCTTGTCCGTCATCGATGGCAACACGATATGTATTATCCCATAGCGTAGCCATCATTTTTAGTTTCATATTCATAATTTCCATAGTATCGCTCCTTTGTTATACTTATAATGATACTGAAATTATAAATTCTTGTATAGGTGCAATTGTGTTCCGGTGGGGCACGCAGTGGAAAAAGTGAATTTGCTGAACGTTTAGCATTGGCTACAAAGGGGCCAAAAGCTTATGTAGCTACGGGCCAAGCTTTTGATGAGGAAATGGTGGATCGCATCAAAAAACATCAAGAGCGACGAGGAAAAATATGGAATAATTTTGAAGTACCTTTACATTTAGCTGATGAATGGGAAAATATCAGTCAATCAGCAGATGTAATTCTTATAGATTGTTTAACCATGTTCACTACCAATCACATGATGGCTTATGGCTCCATTCGTGGTCAAGAAGATGCTAATAGATTAGAACAGACAATACTTTCAGAATTAGACACTTTATTAGACTCGATACAATCATGTGAAGGTAAAACAGTTATATTTGTGACCAATGAAATTGGGTTAGGTATTGTGCCGGATAATAAACTGGCTAGATATTTTAGAGATATTGCTGGTCGTGTGAATCGAGCAGTAGCTTCTGTTGCAGATAAACTCTATTTAACAATTAGTGGTGTTACCATTGAATTGAAATCACAGGAGGTTCATATAAATGGCTAAGAAAATCATGTTTCAAGGAACGAGTTCTAATGTAGGTAAAAGTATTCTTTGTACTGCATTATGCCGTATTTTTTATAGAAAAGGTTTTAAGACCGTTCCTTTTAAAGCACAAAATATGGCCCTCAATTCTTATGTGACAAAATGGGGCGATGAAATTGGTCGTGCTCAAGTCGCTCAAGCCGAAGCCGCAGGTATTGATCCAATTGTTCAAATGAATCCTGTGTTATTAAAACCTACAGGAAATCAATCGTCTCAAGTTGTATTGATGGGGAAACCTGTTGGCGTATATAGTGCCAAAGAATATCATACAAAATATTCACTAACCGCTTTAGATAAGGTTAAAGAATCTATTGATTTCTTAGACTCAAATTTTGATATGATGGTTATCGAAGGTGCCGGTAGTCCTGCAGAAGTTAACTTAAAAGCAAATGATATTGTAAATATGCGTATTGCCAAGATGACTCAAGCTCCAGTTTTTCTCATTGCAGATATTGACCGAGGTGGTGCTATTGCGTCCATTGTTGGTACCTTAGAATTATTAGAACCAGAAGAACGCGATCTTATTAAAGGTATCGTTATCAATAAATTCCGTGGTGATATCAAACTATTAGAACCAGCTCTTACATTTATTGAAGAAAAAACAGGTAAAAAAGTGGTAGGTGTTATTCCTGCCATTGAGAACCTCGATATTGATGAAGAAGATTCTGTTGCATTAGAGAACAAACGCAATAGTGGTACTAAAGATATTCAGGTCGTAGTTATGCAAACACCTAAAATCTCTAATTTTACAGACTTTGATGCACTTAATTATGAGCCAGATGTATCTGTCCGTTTTGTAGGCCCTGGAGATGTTATCGGTACGCCAGATTTAATTATATTACCTGGTTCTAAAAATACATTGGCTGACTTAACATATTTACGTGATACAGGCTTTGCTGATGAAATCAAAAAATTGGCTGCTCAAGGTACACCTGTTATCGGTGTTTGTGGCGGTAACCAAATGTTAGGTAAAACTATTTATGATCCGCATCATATGGAAGGTGATATCGAGGAAATTGAAGGACTTGGCCTTGTTGAATCCTCCACGACTATGAAGGCTCAAAAAACTACCCATCAAGTACAATTCAATGTATCTAATTTACAGTTTTTAAATGGTACTTTCAGGGGTGAAAAATTAGTAGGCTATGAAATTCATATGGGGGATACTACGCCACTAGCAGATTCGGTGTCTCGTTGCTTTACAATTACAAGTCGCAGTGAAGAGGCTGTCAATGTTATTGATGGTTTTATTGATGGTAATCATCAAGTAATGGGTACATATATTCACGGTGTATTTGATAATGACGAGTTTAGACGTTTTATTATCAATCAATTACGTGAACGCAAGGGATTACAACCATTAGATGTAGTATTCCATTATTTTGACCATAAAAATGCGGCATATAATCGCTTAGCTGATATTGTGGAGGAACATCTAGATATGGATTATATTATGTCTACCTTGGGATAGTAGAGGAGATATATGGAACATTTAGCAATTTTTCACTGGTTTTCAAAGTATAACTTTGTGTGCATACCAGTTTTAGCATTTTTATTGGATTTAATTATTGGAGATCCCAATAGTAAATATCATCCAGTGGCCATTATTGGACGTATAATATCTTTTTTTGAAGCCGTTCTTTATAAAGACACTGATAATGATACGAAGAAATTGTGGTACGGTGGTATTGCAGTAGGTTTAATTCTTATATCGGTATATATCATAGTATCTTTATTGTTATGGCTAGGTGGAGTAGTAGACGAATGGGTATACTATGCTTTCGAAGTAGTGATCCTCTACATTGCCATTTCTCCACGTTCATTGGCTGGCGCAGGTTTTACCATTAGTCAGTTAATAAAACAAGGTAATATCGTAGATGCTCGCAAACGTTTATCATGGATTGTGGGACGAGATACGGAAGACTTAGATGAAAGCGAAATCACTCGGGCTACAGTGGAAACGATTGCGGAAAATACGGTAGATGGTATTATTGCGCCTTTTTTCTTTTTTATTATCGGTGGCCCTATGGGGGCTATTCTTTATAGAACTGCTAATACTATGGATTCTATGTTAGGCTATAAGAATCAAAAGTACTTGTACTTTGGTCGCGTAGCTGCACGCTTTGATGACATATTAAATTGGATTCCTGCCCGAATTACCTTTGTATTATTTGTAATTTCTGCATTCTTTTTACGCTTTGATGCTAAAAAGGCAATAGAAATCGGTTTACGTGATGCAAAAAAACATCCTAGTCCTAATGGGGGGTATGCAGAAGCACCTGTGGCAGGGGCCTTACATATCCGTTTAGGTGGTTACAATCAGTATTTCAAAAAAATGACCTTCCGTGAATATATGGGCGATCCTATTGAAAAGCTAAACCGTAACCATATTACTCGAACAATTTATATGATGTATGTTACGACTATACTAATGGTTATCATTAGTACAGTCATTACCTATGGGATGAATGTATAATGACACCTTTTTTTATAGCACTACAATTTTTAACGCGTTTAAAAATTGTAAATCAAACTGAATGGTCTGTAGAGGACTTTGGTAAATCTGTTGTAGCCTTTCCTTATGTGGGCCTTATTATTGGTCTCATATTAGCTATATTATATGGCGTATTATCGCCATTTATTCCGATTATGCCATTGATGTTAATTATCGTTGTGGCTGAGTTTTTAATAACTGGTGGCCTTCATGCTGATGGTTTGATGGATACAAGCGATGGTTTGTTTTCCGGCCGTGAAAGAGAACGTAAACTAGAAATCATGAAAGATAGTCGTATAGGCTCCTTTGGAGTTGTTGCTTTTGTATTTGTTACACTTTTGAAATGGCAATTATTAGCTTCGATTCCATCGGCTGAATTTATTCCTATGGCACTCATTATGATGCCTTTAATGAGCCGTTGGTCTATGGTTTTTAGTATTCGATCCTATCCATATGCTAGAGAACAGGGGATGGGGGCAGCATTTGCTAATTTAGCACCTAAACATGTTATTACTTATAACACCATATCTACGTTCTTTATGCCTATTCTATTACTATTAATCGGTTTAGTATTATATACACTTTTATATGGTGCTTATGCAATTTTATCAGCACCTGATGTAGGATATTTGGTAGGATTAGGTGTGTTAGTATATGCTACTATAGGTATTTTCCAAATCAATATTGTTAGCATGATTATTACGTATATTATTAACCGATTATTAAACCGCTATATTGTAAAAGCGTTAGGTGGCACTACTGGTGATACATATGGATTTGTTGTGGAAGTAACTGAAGTATTATTGATATTGGTATATAGCATAATTGTATCTATACTATCAGCTACGGTAGTTAATAATCCAACTATGTTCTAACTCTAAATTTTTGATTTTCAAAGTTTTAATATTTTTAGAACGTATACTTTATTTGATGTGAAAGGAGTTTAATGTGACCTATTATGTAAGAGCCCCAGGTACATGTGGGGAATTTCTACAAGGTTCTATTGATGGTCAGTCATTTTTAGTGACATGTCCAATTAATCGATACTCCTACGCATTGAGTAATGTAATACAGCCTTTTTCTAAAGAATTTTGTGCACTTCAACCAAAATCGGCACAAGCTCGTAAATTAGTACAAGAGTTGGTCCAAGAAAAAAAGAAAAATCAAATTTGCCCGCCTGTGTATGTAAGATCCGATATTCTACAAGGAAAAGGCATGGCTTCAAGTTCGGCAGATATTTCTGTAACAGCTATGGCTACAGCTTTGGCCATGGACTATGATTTATCATTAAAAGAACTTGAGCAAATTTGTCTATCTGTAGAGCCTACAGATGCCTCTTTTTATCAAGGTGTAACTCAGTTTGATTATATTAAAGGGACTATCTCTAAGCCATTAGGTATGTGCCCACCTTTAAAAATCCTCGTTTTTGACGAAGGCGGTAGCATTGATACAGTTAGCTTTAATAAACAAGCAGATTTACAAAATAAAATTTTAGAAAAAGAATCTATTATACAAGAATCCTTTGATTTGTTTAAACAGGGTCTTACAACGCATGATATAAAGCTCATTGGCCAAGCTGCTACATTGAGTGCCTTTGGCAATCAGCGTATTTTATATAAACCTAATTTATATGACTTTCACGATGTAGGTAATTCTTATAATAGTGTGGGAACAATCATCGCTCATAGCGGAACCATTATGGGACTATTATTCCCTGTTGATTATGGTCGTATTGATGATTGTAAGAATGAGATTTTGCGTAAGTTGCCACAATTAACCTATGTAGATACGGTTGAAACTACGAATGAAGGATTAACTTATATTAAACGATAAAGTATTTCATAGAAAGAGAATAGTATGTCTAAAATACATGGGGGCAATATTTTTCAGTTTGCCCATGAACAACGAATTGAACCATACGAGGTTATTGACTTTAGTGCTAATATCAATCCACTAGGCCCTAGCCAACGTGGCTTATCTGCATTAGAATCTCAATTGCGATATATATCACATTATCCGGATGCTACAAATGATGATATATTAAATGCCATTGCTGATATCTATGGTATGAATAAAAATCAAATTGTAGTTGGCAATGGAGCGGCAGAGCTATTATATGCAATTTGTCGGTTACCTGGCTATACGGGCGCTTTTGTTCCCGCACCAGGTTTTTCTGAATATAAAGCAGCTTTAGAAGCAAGTAGAATTCCAGTACGCGATATTTATTATCGACCACGGGAAGATGAACATGGAAAACCTTATTTTGAGGTTCCTTATTTAGCATTAGAAACTTTTGCAGCTGAGTTAAAGGGGCAAGATGGACGTATTATTGTATTTCTAGGTAATCCCAATAATCCAGATGGTACATTACTTGATAAGAACCATATTCGTACTATTGCAAGCATGCTGAAAGATGCTAATAGTTTACTTGTTATAGATGAGTCCTTTATCGATTTTGTTGGTAACGACACATTACAAGATAATGAATACTCCATGCGCTCCCTAGTTAACGAGTTTGATAATATTATCGTGGTTCATTCTTTTACAAAATTCTATGCCGTGCCAGGGCTACGAATTGGTGCTGCTTTCAGCAATCCTCTTATCATTGAGCAACTAAATAGTTTTATTCCCACTTGGTCTGTTAACACATTAGCTCAATCCTATACAGAGGCGGCTTTGAATGATGTAGAGTATGTGAAACGAACAAAACAAGTATTACATGAAGAGCAACTTTTTATGTATAACTCATTAGATACTATAGATGGTATTACTGTATATCCGCCTTCAGCTAATTTTATATTGTTCCACATTGAACAAGAAGGAATAACAGCAGAGTCGATTAATGAAGCGCTTAAAAAATATAATATGATTGTTCGCAACTGTGATTCTTATATGGGATTAAATAATCAATGGGTTCGCGTTGCAATAAAAGATCATGATACTAATGTTAAGTTAGTAGAAAAATTAACAGATATTTTGAAAGTATAGGAAGACTATGAAAACATTGTATATTGTGCGCCATGGTGAAACTGATTGGAACAAAATGGGAAAATACCAAGGCATCACAGATGTTCCACTTAATGAAAATGGTTTAAATCAAGCAAAGGCATGTGGTCAGGCTCTTAAAGATGTTAAATTTGATCGCATATTATCTAGTGATTTGAGTCGTGCTTTAGTTACAGCTGAAGTCATTCGCGGTGAACGTACTACTCCTATTACAGTAGATAAACGCTTACGAGAACTTAATTTTGGTGATTGGGAAGCTATGCTATTTTCAGATATCGAAGATCGTTGGCCTGGTTTGATAGATGAAATGTATTTGCGACCACATCTAGTTAAGGTTCCTAATGGTGAAAGCTTTAAGAATTTACAAGACCGTGCATGGGCAGGTCTAGAGGAATTCATCAATGTTAATAATGAGGAGGAAACACTTCTCATTGCTTGTCATGGTGGGACTATACGAACATTATTGTGTAAATTATTAGATATTTCCATTAGTCATTGTTGGAATTTTAGTCAAGGTAATACAGCAATTAATCGTATATTCTATAATGGCATGGGAGAATTTGATCATAATATTTTAAACTTGCTCAATGATACAGCACACGTAGATGTATTACAAGGTCATGCATAATGCGACTAGATAAATTATTAGCCAATAAAGC
>QWCR01000447.1_pt1 | contig 19224 bp, 20 predicted proteins | sample 1972581 | NCBI WGS metagenome assembly QWCR01 (sample SAMN09866703, study PRJNA288562) | Human oral metagenome isolate pre4_saliva, whole genome shotgun sequencing... | isolation source: mouth | host: Homo sapiens | place: USA: California
GCAGCGCAGAGGAAATCAATAGCTTCTGTAGCCTCAACTACCAGACCACCTTCCCACGATTCGCTAAAGCCAAGGTTAATGGTAAAGAAGCCCTTCCTCTTTATGACTGGCTCAAAAGCCAAGCAGCTGGGCCACTGGGCAAACGCATCGAATGGAACTTCGCAAAATTTGTCATCGACCGACAAGGCCAAGTCGCCCAACGCTTCTCCTCCAAAACAGAACCAGCTGCCATGGAAGACTTGATCCAAGAATTGCTTGAGGAATAAGCAAAAAGCCTGAGCCAATGCTCAAGCTTTTTTTCTTTAATCAATTTCAAGTCCACCGGTGTACAAGCGGTAATAGGTTCCACGTTCTGCCATCAAGGAAGCATGATTGCCTCGCTCGATGATGCGTCCGTGGTCCATTACCATAATCACATCCGCATTACGAATCGTCGATAAACGATGGGCAATTACAAACGAAGTTCTACCCTCCATCAATTGGTCCATCCCTTTACTAATCAACGCTTCCGTATGACTATCAATCGAACTAGTCGCTTCATCCAAAATTAACACCTTCGGATTTGCTACAGCAGCCCTAGCAATCGCAAGTAACTGTCTTTGCCCTTGAGAAAGACCTTCCCCATCACCAGTAATCTCCGTTTGATACCCATGAGGCAAACGTTTAATAAATCCATGTGCATTCGCTAATTTCGCAGCTTTTACCACTTCATCATCCGTCGCATCTAAATTCCCATAACGAATATTATCCGCAATCGAACCCGTAAACAAATGCGTATCTTGTAATACAATCGAAATTGTTTTACGTAAATCGTCTTTCTTAATCTCAGTAATCGGAATCGTATCAAACGTAATTTCCCCATTATTAATTTCATAAAAACGATTAATCAAATTCGTAATCGTAGTTTTCCCAGCACCTGTAGCACCAACAAAAGCTACTTTTAATCCAGGCTCAGCCCAAACATTGATTTTTTTCAAAATCGGCACATCTGGAACATAACTGAAGTCCACTTCATTCAATTGAATATTCCCAACAACAGGGATTCTCTCATCCCCTTTAACCCAATACCATTGTTTCGAATCTGTTTGATCTAAAGTTACAGTTCCTTCATCCACTTCAGATTCTTCTTTTAAAATGGCAAAAATTCGTTCTGCCCCAGCCATTGCAGCTAATAAAACATTTGTCTGTTGCGACATTTGCGCTAATGGTTGAGCAAATGTTCTTGAGTATTGTAAAAATGAAGCTAATGCCCCAACGTCCATTCCTTGGAATACAACTAAATATCCACCAACTGAAGCTGTCAATGCATAATTGATATAACTAATATTTCCTAAAATAGGGAACATAATATTCGAGTTAAATTGCGCTTGGTTTGCTGCTTCTCTTAATTGAGCATTTAAAGTTTCAAATTCTTTTAAGACTAAGTTTTCATGGTTGAATACTTTCACAACTTTTTGTCCTTCAATATGTTCTTCGACAAATCCATTCACTTGACCTAAAACTTTTTGCTGTTCCGCGAAAAATTTACCCGAACGACCTGCTACAACTCTTACAATCGCAAACATAATGAAGACCATAATGATTAACATTACTGTTAAAATTGGAGATAAAATAATCATCATCACAAAAGTTAGCACCAATTGTAATACAGAGCTAACAATCATCAACATACTATTATTAAATGCTTGTTGAATATTTTCGAAATCATTTGTAAAACGTGACATTAAATCCCCATGCTTATTTGTATCAAAGAAACGAATTGGCAATGTTTGAATATGATCGAATAAATCTTTTCTCATCGTTTCAATCGTTTGTTGGCCAATCGTAATCATAATTTTACCAGAGAAATAATTTGCAATTGCTCCAATAATATAAATCAACCCAATAACTCCTAGCATTTTTGCTAGACCAGCTACATCTTTTGTCGCAATAAAATCATTAATTAATGGACGAATAAAGTAAGTCCCTACAATTCCTGCAGCACTTCCTAAAACGACTAATAAAAGAACAGCGAAAAGACTCCACTTACTTTTCCATAAATAGCTCCATAAGTCGGCTAATGTTTGCTTTAAATTTTCAGGACGTTTTGGTCCGATTTTTTTAGCGCTCATCTACTTTCGCTCCTTCCATTTGAGTTTCATAAATTTCACGATACAGTTCGTTATTTTCCATTAATGTTTCGTGTGTTCCAATTCCATTCATTTTTCCATCTTCTAAGACAACAATCTTATCAGCACCTTGGATAGAAGAAATTCTTTGTGCAATAATAATAACGGTTGTATCTGGTAAATGATTAAAGAACGCTTCACGAATTAATGAATCTGTTGATGTATCCACCGCAGAAGTTGAATCATCTAAAATTAATACAGCTGGTTTTCTTAACATCGCTCTTGCAATACATAGACGTTGTTTTTGCCCTCCAGAGAAATTTCTTCCTCCTTGTTCTACTTTTGTATCATAGCCATCTGGCATTTCCATGATAAAATTGTGAGCCTGAGCGTATTTAGCTACTTGAATCATTTCTTCTTCAGTTGCATGAGGATTTCCCCATAATAAGTTTTCTCGAATCGTTCCAGAAAACAGTGTGTTCTTTTGAAGAACCATCGCTACTTGACTTCTTAAATCAGAAAAGGCATAGTCTCGAACATCTTTACCTGCAACTCGAACACTTCCTGCCGTTGCATCATACAATCGAGGAATTAATTGAACAAGAGATGTTTTACCTGAACCGGTTGGACCAATAATTCCAAGAACTTGTCCACTTTTTACTGAAAAATGAATATCATTTAACACTTCTTCTTGTTGATCTTTTCCGTATGAGAAATGAACATGATCAAATTCTACATCGCCACGAGTAATTTCTGTTGGAATCACATGCTCAGGTTCCAAAATATCCACTTCTGTATCAATCACTTCAAAAATACGATCCATAGAAGCTTTTGTCATTGTTAACATGACAAAAACAAAGGAAATCATCATTAAGGACATTAAAATTTGTGTAATATATGAAATGAAACTAATTAATTCTCCAGTCGTCATTTCTCCATGCATTACAAAATTTCCACCAAACCACATAACTGCAATCGTACAAGCATAAACGGTTAATTGCATAATAGGGTTGTTCCAAACGATGACATACATCGCATGTAACGCACGAGTTTTAAAGTTTGTATTTTCAACACCAAACTTCACACGTTCGAAAGGCTCACGAACAAAAGATTTCACTACTCGAATTCCAATAAAGTTTTCTTGAAGAATACGGTTAATCCCATCCGTTGCCTGTTGTAATAATCTAAAGCGAGGAAATGCTGTTGAAATAATAAGCGCCAAGCTCACTACTAAAAATGGAACGGCTACTACAAAGACTAATGACAATTGTGCATTCAATGATACTGCAAAGAAGAATGCAAATAAGAACATCATTGGTGCACGTGCTAAAATACGCATCGTCATAATCGCTGTATTTTGAATATTTGTTACATCACTCGTCATACGTGTAATTAAAGACGCATTTGAGAAGAAGTCTAAATTCTTAAATGAAAATTCTTGAATCTTCTTCATTTGCGCACTTCTTAATTCACTTGCTACTCCTGTTCCAGCAATGGATGCAAATTTTGCACCTAAAACCCCTGCCCCAAGGGAAATCATCGCAACGATAATCATTAAAATTCCATACCATAAAATCATAGAAGTATCTCGATTTGGAATTCCTTCATCAATAATTTTTAACATAATAATCGGTTGCCCAACTTCGCAGACAACTTCCACTAAAATGGATAAAAATGCTAAAAATGGGAAATATTTATATTTTGAAAAATAGGGAACTATTTTCTTTAACATCTTTTCACTCCTCTTCCTATTTCATAAAAGTATTGTATCTATTCTATCAATACTTAGAGTGTTTTTCAAACAATCCTATAAATTTTTTGCTAAAAAGATTGACAATGATGTAAAACCCCTTTATATTGTTACCATGTTCAAGTTTAGGAGGTTAACAATTATGAACAAAACATATTCTTTAACACTAATCGCATTGGGAGCAGCACTAGTGGCAGCATTGTCACCCTTTCAAATTCCTTTAGGTCCTATTCCCATTACGCTTCAAACATTAGCTATCGGATTAGTTGCTACCATCTATCGTCCAAAAGAAGCCACACTTGCTATTGTACTTTATTTATTATTAGGTGCCATTGGACTTCCTGTTTTTGCAGGTGGAAAAGGTGGATTTCAAGCTTTCTTTGGACCAACTGCTGGTTTTTTAGTGTTCTTCCCAGTTCGTGCATTCGTCACTTCAATTATTGCACAAAGAAAACAAAATGCAGTTCGTCTATTTGTAGCGAATCTTTTAGGAGAAGTTGCCCTATTTATTGGTGGATTGATTGGATTTATTCTGATTACACATGCTGATTTTTCAAAAGCTATCAATCTCGTAGTACTTCCATTTATTTTGCCAGATTTGATTAAAATCAGTTTCACAACAATCTTCGGACTATTATTATTAAAGAGTCTAAAAAACAAACCTTATTTTAGACAGTAAGCATAATTTTTTATGAGGTTAGAATCTAAAATTCTAACCTCTTTTTTTATAGATTCTCTTTTATTCAACTTAGTAGGCACATGGAAAAACTTATGGTAAAATACAAAGCATTAGAAGAGAAAAAGGAGGATAACTTGTGACAGAATTACACTATATTAGTACTCGAGATAAAAACAATCGTGTAACAGCTTCTCAAGCAATTTTAAAAGGAATTTTGGTAATGCCTACATTATGGAATTATTCCATGGACGTACAATTGCCTTTAAAGATATGGCTTTATCAATCTTGCCGTATTTATTAACAACTGCAGCTAAGAAAAATCAACAAGACAAAGATATCGTCATTTTAACAGCTACTTCTGGAGACACAGGAAAAGCTGCCTTAGCAGGATTTGCAGATGTACCGCATACAAAAATTATTGTCTTTTATCCAAAAGGTGGCGTAAGTACGATTCAAGAACGTCAAATGGTCACTCAAGCTGGAGAAAATACATTTGTTTATGGTGTAAAAGGAAACTTTGATGATGCTCAAACAATGGTGAAAAAACTATTTAATGATGCCGACTTAAACCAAACATTAGCAGAAAAAGGATTCCAACTTTCTTCCGCTAACTCAATCAATATTGGTCGTTTATGCCCTCAAGTGGTGTATTATGTTTATGCGTATGCACAATTAGTAAAACAAGGCGTACTTAAAATTGGTGAAGCTATGAATGTTGTCGTTCCAACAGGAAACTTCGGAAATATTTTAGCAGCATATTATGCAAAACAATTAGGTGTTCCAATTCAAACATTAGTCTGCGCTTCAAATGAAAATGATGTATTAGTAGACTTCTTCCATACAGGGACATACAATCGTCAAAGAAAATTCGAAGTAACAAGTTCACCAAGTATGGATATTTTAGTATCTAGTAACTTAGAACGATTAATTTTTGAAATGACTGGAAGCAATGCTGAAGAAACAAAAGCATTAATGGATTCATTAACGAATAATGGTCAGTATCATATCGAAAAAGACGTATTAAACTCATATGAAGAGTTTTATGCTGCTCGTGCTAGTCAAGAAGAAACAGCACAAACGATTGAATCTGTTTTATCAAAAGAAAACTATTTATTAGATCCACATACAGCTGTAGCTCAATGTGCTTATGATAAATATCAACAAGAAACAAAAGACAACACTCCTACAGTCATTGTCTCAACAGCAAGTCCATACAAATTCCCACAAAGTGTTGTATCAGCTGTAAAAGACTCAGATGTTACTGCTTTAAGTGATCAACAATTAATTGATGAAGTACGTCAATTAAGCGGAGTAGAAATTCCTCTAGCCGTTACAAGTGTATTAGAAGCAGAAATCCGACACACAAGAGTACTTGAAATTTCAGAAATGAAACAATCTGTTTATGACAGTTTAAATATTTAAAGTCAAAAAATACCAGCCATGTAAAAATGGCTGGTATTTTTATTTTGTAAAATATCATTTTATTTAATTTTATGTTTGTTCATTTTTTCTGCAAAAATATTTGTCATAATTTCTCTTAATTCTTCTCTTTCCTTTTCAGGTAAAGGTCCTTCTTGTTTTGCTACTGCATAAAGTTCTGGGTATTGTTTTGCTACTCTTGCTACAGTTCTTGTTGTAGCATGTGCTCTCACTAAAAATGGAATTTTCTTAATCCATTCACTTGGTACTAATTCAAGAATTTTTTTAGCCGCTTCTTTATCCGTAATGACAGAAGTTGTTAATCCCGCATTAATTTGTTTTTGTTCACGTTCGGTAAAATCTTTAATATCCATCAGTATCCTCTTTCCTTCATTCAATTGTATAGTTGATAGAATAAGTTCTTCAAAAAAATTTATATTATTGTTCTTTCAAAAATCCTTGTTGTTGAATGACTTCTAATAACGCTAGTCTTTTCGGAGGTAAAGTTTCCATTTTATCCGCCACTTGTTTGCTGAATCGATCCACTCGATGATTTGAATCTCTTGTATCGTAGTAACCTGTAATTTCTTCATCATACGCTTCAATGTCTTTTAATGGATTTTCCAATACTTGATAGTGATTTTCCATATGCATAATTTCTTTTGGTAATCGTGGTTTTAATTGTGGCTCTTGATTTGGCCATCCTACCGCTAATCCAACTGCTGGGAATGTATATTCTGGCAATCCTAGTAAATCGATAATACGCTCAGCATCATTATGTAAACTTCCTAAAAATACAGTTCCCATTCCTAATGACTCTGCAGCTACTACCATATTTTGGGCAGCAATCGTTGCATCTGTTAATCCAGCAATAAAATAATCTGCTGTTCCTTGTAATTTTGCTGGTCTATCTTGCGCTTTTGTTAATTGAACATTACGATGATAATCCACTACAAATAAAAATAAGTGGCCATTTTTTTCAACATAAGGTTGTTTAGAAATTTCTCCGAAAGCTTTTTTTAATGTTGAATCTGTAATACTAATAATTGAATAAGCTTGCATAAATTTACTTGTAGCGGTATGTCTTGCTACATTGACTAATAATTCCACTTCTTCTTTTGTTAAGTCTTGCTCCTTAAACGCTCGAATGGAACGGTGATTTAATTGTGTTTGAATGGTTTCATTCATGATTTTTACTCCTTTATAAAAATAGTGGAGTCAGCAAACGACAGAATTTGTTTTTGCTCACTTCCACTATCTACTCTATTTAAAATATTTTTTAGCTGTTTCAATTGCTTTATCTTTTATCATTACTTCGCCATATTCTTGTACGACTTCCCAAGATACTCTAGAAAACTCACCGAATTCTCTTAAAAGAGCTAAATCTGCAGTGAAATCTTCGCCTCCATAAACATCTTGGTAGACATGTAGAAAATAATAGTTACTATATCGATATAAAGATGATTTTTGAACATTATATGGATACATTTTTGCTAACTGGACAAAGTCTTCAAATGAGTCAAAAAAGACTGTACAGTCCAGCGGCTCCAATGTTTTTTCTTTTTCAATCGAAACTTCTACTTTTTTCTCTTTTTTTGGTTTTCCCATTCGATGACCTAAAGAATGTTGAATCGTATCGACTAAATTTCGAACAAAGCGTTCGCTATCTGCTTCAATATCTTTCTTTTCAACATATTTTGTCACATACAATTCAATACCTTCTGGATTTGGCATTACTTGGAAACTCATACCTTCAGAATCTTCAAATTGATCAATAACATCCATCTCAACTAAAATACTATGGAAAAATTCTTCTATTTCTCCAGGATTGGCTAAAAGTTCTGGAACAGATGTACCACGTTCCTGTAAATCCTCATTTTCAATTCTTACTAAAATAGTATCATCATTAATACGTTCCATTTCCATAATATTCACCTCACTTACATTACATTTAAAAATTCATTGATTATTTTTTTAGAATAGTATTATTGTAACGAATTTTCATAGAATGTAAAGTAATAACACCTTTTCTAGCTATTTCAACTCAATTCTATCATTCGTACTAGCTCAATAATAACTCTACTAATTCTTCAGCAGTAACATTTCCAAAATATTTACGAACATCAATGGACTCGAATACTGTTGAAACTGCATCTCGTTGATATTCAATTCCTGTTAATTTTTCTTCTACGTCACTAATTTCTCCAAGACCGAAGAAATCTCCATTAATTTTTATTTCTTTAATACGGTTTTGTTCAACATTTAAGTGGAATTCAATTTGTCCAGCAGTCGTACGTTTTGATTGTGTTAACGCAAATTTTGGATTTTTTCCATAATTCCAATCAGGATTATTAAAATAAGTCTTTCTCAACTCTTCAATTTTTTCCCAATCTTCTTCTGTTAGAACATATTCTTTAATAAGTGAAGTATCTTCCACTTCGAAAATATTTTTCAATAATACTTCTCTAAATTGCAAAATATCTAAATCTTGGAATTCTTCTGCCAAATAAGGCTTAATATTTGTGACACGTGAACGAACTGATTTAATTCCTTTTGATGCAATTTTATCAGCTTTTGGACGTAATAATTGCGGTAAAATCGTCACATCCACATCTAGCATCAATGTTCCATGAGCCGTTAAACGACCATTATTTGAGTACATTGCATTTCCTGAGAATTTCTTTCCATCAATGAGTAAATCATTTCTTCCTTGAAGTTCAGCGCCAGTTGCTCCCATTTTATGTAGCGCACGAATAACTGGTTGTGTGAATTTTCCAAAATCACGGAAACTATCTCCATCATCTTCTGTAATAAAGCAGAAGCAAATATTTCCCATATCATGATAAACGGCTCCACCACCAGAAAAACGACGAACTACTTGAACTTTTAATGAATCGACTCCATCTTGATTCACTTCTTCATAAGTATTTTGGTTTTTCCCAATAATAATCGCATTTTCGTTTACATAAAATAACAAAATCGGCTCATCTAATTTTTTCTCATTTAATAAGAAATATTCTATAGCCAAATTCGTTGTTGCATCATAGATTTCTTTCCCATTTCTTTGATTTTTTACATAATACATAACCTACCCTCATTTCTTATTTATTACAATTATTCTATCAAAAAAACGTTCTTAAAGAAAGTAAGCTACTTCTCTTAAGAACGTTCTATAGGATATCTGTTTTTCGTTTAAAAATATCTAATGTCCAACCTTGCTCTTCATGATAAATCAGTTGACCAAATAAATTATCTTTAATATACACATTTTCCATAACATGATAGCGATCTTCTGCTACATATAGCGGAATTGTATATTCTAGTAAGTCTTTTTTGATTCTTTCCGTTGAAAATACCATGCCGACTTTAAAATACGTCACTAATTCTTTTATCAATTCTACTGGCAAATCTATAGCATTTTTCTCTTGATTGAAAAATAATCGTCTATTTAAACGAGTCATTTCTTCGCTCATTTTGTTCGTCAATTGAGCAGCCAATTGTCGATAAAAATCATCCATCTTACGATAATACACTTTTGTAAATTCTTGCCCTAAATTTAAAAAGATAAAATTATTTTGTAATTTATAAAAAAACGGAGAATGCAAATGTGTATTCGCATGCGAAATATACAATAAGTCTGCAATTTCTTGAGGTGTTAATTGATGTAGAAATTCTAATGATTCAAAATCAATCCAATTATATTCTGTCGCACTATTTTGAATTTCTTCTAAAAAGGCAATAATCTTCTTCTCATCTTTTATATAATAAAATCCTGTATAATCATCATAAGTTGCTAATGGAGAACGTCCCTTTAATAATAATAAATTTTTAGGAACTTCGTTTTGTGTCAATACTGCTGGTTGAAAGTTCACTGAACTACTTAATACATGATTCGAAATCGAATCCAAATGTACATAAATTGATTGCATCACAAAACTCCTCCCTTATACTTATTCTACATTACTATTATAGGGGAAATATCCCTGTTTATGTATATTTATTTCATTACAAATTCCATGTGAAAGCTTTTTCTTTGTAACAAAAATGAAATAAAGACAATTGAAGCCTTTGCTATAAAACTTCAATTGTCTTTATCCTACATTTCTCTTAAACGTTTAATACGATTACTTGTTGCAGGATGTGTTGCAAACCAAGAATCTTTCTCTTCATTTCCCTTTTTAAAAGGATTAGCAATATATAATGCTGCACTTTGAGGATCAGCTTCTTCCATCGCTGGAGCTTGAGAGATTTTTTCAAGTGCTGAAATCAATCCTTGAGGATTTCTAGTAAATTCTACTGCTGTAGCATCTGCTAAATATTCACGATTTCTTGAAATTGCTAATTGTAAAATCGTAGACATAAATGGCCCTAAAATCATTGCTAAAATGGAAATCACCATCATAATCGCTGCAATTCCATTATCCTCATCTTTTGATCGTCTCGAAGAACGACCAAAAAACATCATTCGACTTCCAAATTGTACTAAAATAGCAATCACTGCACCAAGTGCAATCGCAATCGTTTGTAATCTTACATCATAATTTCGAATATGAGCAAATTCATGAGCTAAAACTCCTTCTAATTCCTCACGATTCAATCGTTGTAATAAACCTGTTGTTACAGCAACTGCTGCTTTTTCAGGAGAAATTCCAGTTGCAAATGCATTTGGAGAATCATCGTCAATCACAAATATTCTTGGTCTTGGAACTTTTGCAACCATCGCCATATCTTCCACAATATGCCACAATTGAGGTGCTTGTTCATATTCCGTCACTTCAGTCGCATGATTTAATCGCATCACAACATCTGTTGATTGACTAATCATCATCATTGTATACAATCCACCTGCAACTAGTGCAATAACCATTCCGGCAACAGCATTATCCATTACTGTATAACCTAATCCAATACCTACCAGTAGAAATAAAATTAGATATAATCCTACTACCAACCATGTTTTTCTTTTATTGGCAGCAATTTGTTCATACATCATCTTCTTCACCTACGCCCAATTTTAGAATTGAACTTTTGGAACTTCACGTGCTTCTGTTGGAATTTCTAACATTTGTTCTTTTGTAAATCCACCAAAATTCGCAATAATATTATTTGGAATCATTTGAATTTTAATGTTATATTGTGCCACGCTTGAATTGTATAATTGACGTGAATAAGCAATTTTATTTTCTGTATTTGTTAATTCTTCTTGTAATTTAATAAAGTTTGTATTTGCTTTTAAATCAGGATAGCTTTCAGAAAGCGCAAAAATTGTTTTTAATGTTCCACTTAATTGATTTGAAACATCCATTTTTTCTTGAACTGAAGCATTGCTTCCCATATTTGTTAATTGATTTCTCATTGCAATCACTTGAGAAAGTGTTTCTTGTTCATGTTTTGCATAACCTTTAACAGTTTCTACAAGGTTCGGAATTAAATCATTTCTTCTTCCTAATTGAACATCAATTTGAGCTGCTGCTTCGCTAACCCAGTTTTTTAATTTTACTAAGCCATTATATGCAGATACAGCCCAGATAATGACTACTGCAATAATTCCTAAAATAATCCATAATGTCATATTGACACACTCCTTTATATTTTATACAGTTAATTGTAACAAATCGAATGAGTTTTGAAAACTTTTATCGATTAATTGAGCATATTTTATCATATTTAGTATTACTTACCTCATACTTTAGACCTATTTTTGGAGGAATCATGGCACTCATTCAAAATCCTTATACCAAAACATTACTAGAACTTTCAACTCCTATCCATCATCATTGGACTATTGAAGACTTACCTGAAACTTATCTCCAATGGATTCAAAATGAAGGAGCAGGTTACTTTCTTCATTCGAAAATTGACACAATCGAACCGACTCGTTTCGGATTAGACTATACTCTCTTAAATGGTATTGCAGGATTAGAGCAAGGAAATTGGACGAGTGTATTGGATGACTGTTTTTCCCCTGAGAACACAGGACTACCTAATTACTTTATTCCCTTTTTTAAAGATGAATCTGTTTACTATTGTTTTGATTATCTTGAAAAAGGAAAAGAACCTAGCATTCGCCTCATAGATGTAGAAATGGATCAATGGTTAACAATTGCTTCTTCTTTTGAGGACTTAATCAATTCTCTAAAACTTCATGTTGAAATTGTTGATTTTGACCACCGTCATTGGATTACCAAAAATACTAGAACGCAACAATTGGGATTATTCCATCCTGAAAACTTTCAAAGCTTATTAGAAATTGAAGAGGAAGAAGATTTTAATAGCTATATTTACTGGCTTACTAAAGGTTTAGAGCAAAATGCTCCGATTTCTTCCACTGCACAAGAAGCACTCGATTTTTTACTTGAATATCGAAACCAAGAATTAGAAAACTCCCCAGCTTACAAATTGATTCAACACAAATCAACAAATAACTGATAGAAAAAAACAAGACTTACCATTCAGTAAGACTTGTTTTTTGTTTTCCTCAATTTTATCCTAAGTAAATCCGATTTAATTTAGTATTATGATTCACTAAATTTAAACAGCTTATAAAATTCACCTTTTCGATCCATCAAGTCATCAAAAGAGCCATCTTCAACAATCCTCCCGTCTTTCATAAAAAGAATTCTATCGTATTTTTTCAAAATAAGCTCATTCAACTTATGCGTAACAACAAGAGCTGTTAAATCTTGAATTTTCAAAATTGAATTTTCAATCTCAGCAGTAACTTGATTATCCAAAGATGAGGTAGCTTCATCTAATAATAAAATTGGAGTTTTTCGAATTAAAGCACGTGCAATACTAAGTCTCTGTTTTTGCCCTCCAGATAGGTTTGATCCATTTTCTCCACACAAAGCTTGTAGACCTAAATCATTCTCTAATACATAACTGTCTAAACCAGACTGTTGTATAGCTTGTTTTATATCATGTTCAGTAAAGGATTGATTAAGAGTAATATTTGCTTTTAAAGTATCATCAAAAATATAAACATCTTGCTGGACAACTGTCATTAAATTATAAAGACTCTCCATTGAAATAGCTTGTAAATCTTCATTATCAATTGAGATATCTCCACTAGTTACATCATAAAAACGCAACAATAAATTAAGTAAAGTTGATTTTCCACTTCCTGACCTACCTACAATAGCAATTTTTTCTCCCTTTTTAATCTTCAAAGATAGATTAATAAAAATCCTTTCTTCAGCATTTGGATAAGAAAAATCAACATTTGAAAATGTAATTACTTCATCAAAATATTCTTTTGTTTTTCCCTTTTGAAATTCTGGTACATCGTATACCTTGAAAGCTTCTAGTGTTACCTGACCTTCACGGAATTTACTTATTCCCACACCAACCTCATTTAGTGGCATTACTACAAAATTAACTAATTGAACAATAGCTGTTACACTCCCAATAGAAATATAACCATTAAAAACAAGATACATTCCTCCTCCAAAGGCTACTAAAAAAACAATCATTCCTGAAAGCTGAGAAATAATATTAGCTAAAATATCAAATTTACCTTTTATAAAATATATCTCATCCAAGTTTTCACTTTCATGACTATAATCCTGATGAATAACCTCTTTCACATTAAAACTTTTAATGACTAGAAAGCCTGCTATAATATCTTTAACCTTAGCTAAATATTTCTGTTCTGCAATCATAACACTATTTTGAAGATGGGCTGACTTTTGTCCAATAAATCCTGAAATCATCATAGGAATAATACTGGCAATGATAACTAATAATGTTAAAAACCAATTACCTATAAACATAGCTATTAGTGAAAAAATCATTAAGGAAAGATTTTTTGAAATATGAAAAAACTGGTACAAGAAATCTTGTTCAACTTTTTTCATATTTTTAGTCAAAATTGAAATAAACTTCCCTGATGTTTCCTTAGAAAATTCTCTATAATCTCTATCTAAAATAGATTGGAACACCTTGTTTTTATATCTTGCCATAATTTTTCTAACAAGCTTATTTCTCAATCGAAAGGATATAAAATTAAGACCAGCATAGATGAATATAACAACAGCTCCCACAAGTATTGCTTGAGTTAAATCTTCTTTATTTTTAGACATTCCACTATCAATAATCCCTTTAATAGAATAAGCAAAAGCAATATTAATTAAAGGAACAAGTATATTAAAAATCATGAAAGCATAGAAAGCCTTCTGATGGTTCTTTATTAATTGTTTCATTCTTAATCTGCCTCATAATTCTTGATTTTTACTTAAAAAATGTGACATAAAATATTCTTCTAAGTCAATATTTTCTTGTATCAGATCTTTCATATAAACCTGTTCAATCATTGTTCCATTTTTGATAACACCAATCTTATCTGCAATCTGAGAAATTTCCGATAAAATATGACTTGATATTAATATTGTAATTCCATATTCTTTTGAAAGTGACAGTAAAAGATTTCGAATCTCTTGAATTCCTACTGGATCCAAACCATTAATTGGTTCATCTAAAATTAATAATCTGGGTTTCGTTAAAAAAGCACGAGCTAAACCTAGCCTTTGTCTCATTCCCAACGAAAATTCTTTTACTTTTTTTGTCGTATTTTTTAATCCGACCATTTTTAAGGCACTTATTATGTCTAATTCGGTAATATTCTTTCCCATGTATTGAGCGTGAATTTCTAAAATTTCTTTTGCAGTACGGTCTTGATAAAATATTGGTGTTTCAATAATACTACCAACCTGACTTAAAATTTCCTCTCTACATTCTTGTAAATTTTTCCCGAAAATTTCAATACTACCTGACGTAATCGTTAATAAAGATAACATGCATTTCATTAACGTTGTCTTTCCAGCACCATTAGGTCCTAAAAAACCATAGATTTCTCCTTCAGCAATTTGAAGGTTAATATCACTCAAAATTTCTTCCTTATCTATTGTTTTAAAAAGTTCTTTTATTTCAACAATATTTTCCATTTCTATCCCTCTCTTTCAATATACGGTTTCAAAGTGAGTCATTTTCCCTCAGTTATATAAATTACAAAGGTTCCCTTTTTATTCATTCTTTTATTTGAGAAAAATCCTCTCACTTGAATAAACTCAGCTATACTACTCGATATTAATATCTTTTTTTGAAATCATATAAATTGAAAATGAAATAATCATTAAACTTATAAAACTAGCAAATACTAAAAAAAATACGTTATCAACAAAATTATTCATTAAACTTCCAGGAGTTACATTAGAAAGTAGTGCTGCTAAACCAAGACCTGAAAGCATTGTTATAGGAGTTGAATACTTAATCATTCCTAAAACAAAAGGGATTAAACCGATTAATACTGTTCCAAACGTAATTCCGACTAAATTAATCAAATGATTCGTTAATGGAATATAATTTTCCCCTGTTAAAAATGCCATTAATTTAATAAATAATTGAATAACAATATGTGCAGTAAAATGAGTAATAAATGATAGTAGGACTACTGATAACATTTTCCCCCATAGTAATTTCATTTTCGAAATAGGATAAACAAACAACTGAAGAATTGTTCTTCGTTTAAATTCATCAATAATAATACTAGACAATAAATAAGATTCAAAAATTAAAAACGCTGCTTTTGTAAATAAAGATGAAAACAATGATAAAATCATTAAAACTCTGTCCAACGAATTCTACCAATTTATTATCCGTACCTAACCCCATAATTATAATTCCTGTAATACCTGATACTATAAATATGGTAATCAACCAAGCTAAAAATAATTTAACTTTTGAAACTTTATTTAATTCAATTTTTATAAGCGACAACATAAATTTTTTCCTCCAAAAATTAAACTTTGTTTACATTATTCTAAAACTATTTTACATACTTTCGGTATGTTAAGTAGTAAAAAATAAACATACTAAAGGTATGTGTAGTAGTTTTTTAATACCACACATAGAGTATGGTATTTTAAAAAAATTTATACATAAAACTTATTTACTGCTTTTTAAGTGATCAAATAATTTGAAAATTATTTCCATCATTTCATCAGTAATCAACTGTACTCCCAGGCCTTCAAAAGTTAGTTTAATGAAATTCATTTTACGCTTTAATTCCTCTACTGTATAAATAGAAATTTGGAACCCAATCCAAATATTTAAAGTTAAAATAATTAAATCTGCTAATTCTTCAGGATATTCTGTTTTAATTGATTTATCTTTAACACCTTCAAAAACCTTTTCTCTAATACCTGGTAAAAAATCAGAAAATAGATTTAAATACTGTTCTCCTAACAAACGTGGACTTCTTAACATAATTGAAGCTGAGTATACGAGTCTTTGTTGTTCAAAATTAGAAAAAGAATCCATTAAAGAATTTTGTATTTTTTCTAATCCTGTTTCTCCTCTCCAATTATAATTTAAAATTTGTTGATTATTTTCACTAATAATTGATTGCAATATTTCATTTTTTGACTCAAAATGATGATAAATAACACCTTTTGTTAATCCACCTAATCCATCGATGATATCTTGTATTGATGTATTATCAAATCCTTTTTCTAGAAATAATTCTTTAGAAACTTCTAATATTTTTCTTCTTGTTTCTTCCGGCTTTCTATTTCTCGCCATTATAACACCTCCTTTTTCATACCGGTAGTATGTATCTTGGATTATAATGAACCAACTTTACGTTGTCAAGCACACTGTTATTTTCTTTAAATTAAAGAATTAATTTTTAATTTCAGTTTAAATAACTCTTCTAAAGTATTTTTTTATCTAACTTTTAGAACTAAGTACAAAAATGACCAAAAAAGTTAGACCTAAAACCTAACTTTTTTGGTCACTATAATTCTAAACGCACTCCCATAAATACACGTCCAAAAAGTAAGACTTTCTATAGTAGTACCAGTGATAAAAACTACCACTGCAGATTTTATCACTAGAAAAGTTGAAACCCTAGGCTCAATTCTTAGCCATGAAACCGAAGGTTTGCTAGCGTCGCATACTACTATAACAGAAAGTCTATATTCTAAACGAACTCCCATAAATACACGTCCCCAAGTTAGACTTTCCATAGTAGTACCAGTGATAAAAGCTGCACCGCAGATTTTATCACAAGAAAAATTGAGACCTAGGCTCAATTTTTAGCAATGAGACTCGCTTTTGCGAGGCTGCTTGCGTCTTCTACTACTATGACAGAAAGTCTATACAAAATTTATAAAGAGTCGTCGATTAAAAATCCCAACTTTCTCAAAGCCTTCTCAATTTCATCTAAATCTTGCTTCGTATCAGCTTCCACTAAATGATAATGAACCCCATCCGTTAACTCAGACAAAGGACGAAACTCCGTTTCCTCTACTTGCTTCATAAAATGAACAATATCTCTTCGACAAGTCATTTTCAACAACGTTTGAATTTCCCCATATACTGGATGATCCACTAAAACCGTTTTGACCTTACCACCATTATCCACAATAGCAAGTAATTCATCTTCAATATCATCAATCGTATGTTTCACCTTAAACAAACGATGCATTTGTTGTGGTTGCTTAGAAGCAGAATGAATATAGCCTCGATTCGTCGAGATAATATCTTCCCCATCTGCACGTAAAATGGCAATATCCTGAACAATAATTTGTCTTGTCACATGAAAATGGTCCGCTAATTGCTGTCCGTTAATCGCTGATGAAGATTCTTTTAATAAACTCAATAATTGCTTTCTACGTGTAATGGTCACTATTAACCCTCTCTCTTATGGATTTTCTTTAATGAACGATAAATACCAATCGCTACTACATAGTCTACCATACTATGAATAATCGTACCAACTCCAACTAAGACAATTAAGACATATAATAATTTTTGAAGATCTTGACCTGTCACACTATAAAATACAAAACATACAAATACTTCACCAATGGCATGAATAATTGCTAAAACAATATTAAAAATCCATGAAGATTTTTGACTTTCTAATATATTCGGGAACTTTCTCAAATAAAGAGCTCCTAAAGTTCCAAATAAAATATGAGAAAATGCTCGCAAAACGATAATAAATGGGAATCCTGCTAGGAAGAAACCAATGGTAGAACCTAATACAACAAATACCGTCATCCATGGAGAAAGAAACATCGCAATAAAAATAGCTACGTGACTTCCTAAAGTATAAGATGCCGGTGGAATGACAATTTTGAATGGCATTATAATTGGAACAACAATCGCAATTGCTGTTAGTAAAGCTGTTAACGTTAAAAATCTATTCTTTTTCATTGAATATATCCCCTTTTTCTACTGTATATACAGTAGTGTATACCACAAATTTACAGATTTCAATGCTTTTTTATGAAAATGAGAGAATTTTTTCATAAAAAATGAAAAAGACTTCCCGAAGTAGCCCACGCCCAGTTACGTTCACTTTGCTACTTCAAAGAAGTCTTACTTTTATACGTTCACTCATAAACACTCGTCCATATAAATAGACTTCTTGCGGTAGCTCGAGTGATAAAAACTGCTACTGCAGATTTTATCACTGGAAAAATTGAGACCTTAGGCTCAATTTTTAGCAATGAGACTCGCTTTTACGAGGCTGCTTGCGTCCTTTTTGCTACTTCAGAGAAGTCTAGTTTATATACATAACAATTACATCATACCCATTCCTGGATCCATTCCAGGCATTGCTGGTGCAGCTGGGATTGGTTTATCTGCTACAACTGCTTCTGTTGTTAATAATAAAGCAGATACAGAGGCTGCATTTTGTAAAGCAGAACGAGTTACTTTAGTAGGATCTACAATCCCTGCTTCAATCATATTCACCCATTCATCACTTGCTGCATTATATCCAATTCCTAACTCTTGAGCTTTCAAATGAGCCACAATTACCGAACCTTCTAATCCTGCATTTGTTGCAATTTGACGAAGTGGTTCTTCCAACGAACGAGAAACAATTTTCGCTCCTGTTGCTTCATCCCCTTCTAATTCTAAAGCATCTACTGTTTTTTGAACATTCACTAGTGCAGTTCCACCACCAGAAACGATTCCTTCTTCAACAGCAGCACGTGTTGCATTTAAGGCATCTTCAATACGTAATTTTTTCTCTTTTAATTCTGTTTCAGTTGCAGCACCTACTTTAATAACAGCTACTCCACCTGATAATTTTGCTAAACGTTCTTGTAATTTTTCACGATCAAAATCACTTGTTGTATCTTGTGCTTGAGAACGAATTAAAGCTACACGATTTGAAATTAATTCTTTTGAACCTGCTCCTTCAACAATAGTTGTATTGTCTTTAGAAACGACTACTTTACCAGCTGTACCTAATT
>QWCR01000750.1_pt1 | contig 19141 bp, 20 predicted proteins | sample 1972581 | NCBI WGS metagenome assembly QWCR01 (sample SAMN09866703, study PRJNA288562) | Human oral metagenome isolate pre4_saliva, whole genome shotgun sequencing... | isolation source: mouth | host: Homo sapiens | place: USA: California
ATTGACCAGTGCAAGCACCGGTCGCTCTCGTTCGACTTGCATGTATTAGGCACGCCGCCAGCGTTCGTCCTGAGCCAGGATCAAACTCTCATGAAAATACTTTTCATAAGCTTTTGAAAGCTCATTTTAATTACTGACTTATTGTTTTTCTCCTTAGAGAAAAGAAATTGTTGTTTCTTCACTTTCGTGAAGTCCCTACACATTTGGTTTGTATTCTTTGTTTAGTTTTCAAAGGTCAACGTCGCTTTATTGCGACAACTCCTATATATTATCATAGTCGTTTTTCTCTGTCAACAACTTTTTTAAATTATTTTTAAACGCTTTAAAAGCGAACGTTCGTTAACAGTGTTTATAATTTACCATAGCTTTTTATTCTTTGCAAGTCTTTTTTAAAACTTTTTTTATATTTTTGACTACAATAAAAAAGACTGTAGTCTTGAACTACAGCCCTTTCCTTTTATTGCACATTTCCTGAAGAAATTACTTTTCCATCACTCACAATTTTATAGTTACCTGTTGGATGTGAATTACTTAGTGTGAATGTTAAATTCACTGTAGTATCCTCAGTTATTTCTAATGTATTATACACATTAGAAATTTGATTTTTTGCATCTTCGATATATATCGAGATTTTATTTGGCGTTTTCTGCCCGTTATTTTGTCCATTTTTTTGATATGGAATTGTAATTTGTTTTGTCACAGTGTGATCTTTTTTACCTTTTGACAATACAATTGTAAGTGCAGTTCCTTTTTTCACTTCTGCTCCTTCTCTTATTGATTGTCTAATTACTGTATCTGCTGTTGCTTCATTTTCTTCTTCAGTAATGGTTAATGCTAAATTATTTGAATTTGCATATTCAATGGCTCCTGCTCTTGTATAACCTGTTAAGTTTGCCATTTTAATAGAGCTTTCTCCTTTACTAACTACTAATGTAATGACAGGATCTTTTCCCTCTACCTTTTGATTAGGAGCAATACTTTGAGAAATTACTTTTCCAGATTCTACACTATCAGAATTTTCTTCTTGTTTTTCTACTGTAAATCCTAATTTTTTCAATTCATCTCTAGCAGCTTCATATGTTTTATTACGATAATCTTTCATCGTAACAGCTTCTTTTCCTGAACTTACTTTAATTGTAATTTTTGATTTTTCTTTTACAGTACTTCCTGCTTTTGGACTTGTTTCAATGACTTTTCCACTTTCAATTTCATCTGATTTCACTTGGATTACATCTGTAACATTCAATTTGGCATCTGCTAATTTTGTTTTAGCGGCAGCTTCCGTTAAATTCGTTACATCTGGTACTTGTACTTCTTTTGGACTAGACTGCAAGAATACAAAAGCCATAATTCCAATAATTGAAATCAATAAAAGAAGAAACAACCACGGCCATTTACGTCTCTTTTTAACTGGTTTCTCTTCATCCATTTCTACAACTGGTATTTCTTTACTCGTTTGAATTGGTTTAACTTTTTGTGTATGAATTGGTGTTAGTACTTTTGTTTCTCCTGAAAAACTTGCCGGTACAAATTTCTTTTCATATAGTCTCGTAGAATCTAAACAAGTTTTCAAATCTTGAAACATTTCATAACAACTCTTATAGCGATGCATGGGATCTTTTGCAGTAGCTTTTAAAACTATATTTTCTAAGCTTTGAGGAACCATTGCAGTTGGATTTACTATCGTTGGTAATGGTTCTTGGAAATGTTTCAGCGCAATAGAAACTGCGGACTCCCCATCAAAAGGAACTTTTCCTGTTAATAGTTCATACAACACAATACCTAAAGCATAAATATCTGTTTGAATGGTCGCCATTCCACCTCTTGCTTGTTCTGGCGATAAGTAGTGTACTGAACCTAGCAATGTATTCGTTTGAGTTAAGGATGTATCTGATAAAGCAACCGCAATTCCAAAGTCTGTTATTTTAACATTTCCTTCTTTATCAATTAAAATATTTTGTGGTTTAATATCTCGGTGAATAATGCGATTTTGATGTGCAGCTGCAATCGCTGAAACAATTTGCATCATAATACGAACAGCTTCAATTGGATGTAAAGCACCTTTTTGTCTTACATAATCTTTTAAATCTGTTCCTTCGACATATTCCATCACAATATAATTCATTTCTTGTGATTGTCCAACATCGTAAACTCCTACAATATTTGGGTGAGTTAGTTGAGTTGCTGATAATGCTTCTCTTCTAAATCTTCTCATTGCATCATCATTTTGACGAAAATCCAATCGTAATACTTTAATGGCAACTAATCGATCTAAAATTAAATCCTTTGCAAGGTAAACCGCAGCCATTCCGCCAGTTCCAATTAAAGATTTAATTTTATAACGTCCATTTAATGTTCTACCAGCTTCTAGCATTAGGCTTCCTCCTCTCTAAGGTGAATTTTTGCAATCGCAACTGTTATATTATCACGACCACCTGACTCATTAGCTGCTTGAACAGCTTTTTCCACTTGTTGTTCCAAATCTGAATAATGATTTAAAACATTTCTTATTTCTTCTAATGACAACATATCGCTGAGCCCGTCACTGCATAATAATAAGATATCTTCATCTTTCACAGTCATTCTGACAAAATCAATTTCGACAGCAGAAGTTACTCCTAATGATTGTGTCACAATATTTTTATTGGGATGATTTTCAGCTTCTTCAGGAGTGATTTCTCCAGATTTCAATAATGCATTCACTAAGCTTTGATCTTCCGTTAATTGCTTTAATTGGAAGTTTCTCAAAACATACGCTCGACTATCTCCAACATTGGCAATCATTAATTGATTTCCAATGACACAGGCAGCTACTAAAGTTGTTCCCATTCCATATAAATCTTCATATTGAGTAGAACGTGTAAGAATATCATCATTAGCTTCCTCAATTTTATGAACAATCCATTGATATGCCTCTTCCATATTTTCAATATTAGTCTTTTCCCACGATTGACCTATCGACATTAATGCCATTGAACTAGCAATTTCTCCCGCATTATGTCCACCAATTCCATCACAGACCATCATGAGCGGGATGTGATTTTTGCTTTCAAAGTAGCCAGCAGCATCTTCATTTACTTTTCTTCGTTGACCAACATCACTTTTTATCGCAAATTTCATACAATCCCTCCTCACTGTTTAAGATTTTTTCACTAATTTACAAATATAAAAACCATCACTATTAAAGTCACTTGGTAATATTGTAATATCTTCTGAATCTTTCTGAATCCATTTTCCAATCGATTCAATTTCAAATGCTGGGTTCACTTCTAAAAACTGATGAACCAGCTCTCTATTTTCTGCCTTATTAATTGTACATGTAGAATATACTAGGCTACCCTTTGATTTTACCATTTTTGAAGCAGATAATAAAATCTCTAGTTGAATTTTTTCTAAACTTTTTAAATCTTGTACTTCTTTTGTATATTTAATATCCGGTTTACGACGAACTAATCCTAGCCCCGAACAAGGTGCATCTACAAATACTGCATCAAAACTTTCGGCTGGATAGACATCTTGAACGTTACGGGCATCTAATACTTTCATCGAAATGCAATCTTCCACTTGAAGTCTTTTAGCATTTTCTTGAATTTTCTTTAATTTATGTTCGTATAAATCTAAGGCATCTACATGTCCGCCCTTTGAAGCATCTAAATAACTGGCAATATGCGTCGTCTTTCCACCAGGTGCTGCACATGTATCAAGCACTTTATCCGTTGATTCTAAATTAGCAACTTGCGCAACTAAAGAAGAAGCTTCATCTTGTATCGTAATAAGTCCAAATAGACTCAGAAATTTGTTGCGCTGTTTCTTCTCCATACTGTTCTTTAAATAATTGATACATCCATTTTGGAATACTATACTGCACACTCATTCTTTCGTCTACATCTTTTATTTCCTCAAAGTTTCTCAAATCATTTCTTTGGAAATTTCTTAGTACACCATTAACAAATTTTGCAATCCCTTGATGTCCACGTTTTTTCGCAATTTGTACTGCTTCAAAAATCGCTGCATGATCTGGGATTTTATCTAAAAATACCATTTGATAAATGGACATTCTCAGCAATTGTTTCACCCATGGTTGAATTTTCTTTGCTTTTTGAATATAAGGCGCTAAATAAAAATCAATCGTCATTTTTCGTTGAATGGTTCCGTAAAACAATTCAGTTAACAGACCTTTATCTTTTGCAGTCCATTTTTGTTGCTCAATTACTCTTTTCAAACTAATGGTTGAATAAGATTGATCCTGTTCCACTTGAACTAATAAATCTACAACTGCATTTCTAACCTTATCCATGATTTACCCCTTCAAAACAAGCTTTTTCTTCAATAACAGAAGCAAAACCATTCATAAAGGCATCTGAACTCATTTTTGCTTTTCCTGCAGGTTGTAATTCAATAATTTCTAATACTGTTTGATTTCCACACGCTACATACAAATGATGATTTTCTTTAAATAAAGTTCCTGGTAGTTCATTAGTCATTTTATCGACCAATTTCACTTGCCAAATTTTTACTCGTTCTCCTTTTAATACAGTAAATGAAGTTGGCCAAGGTCGTAATCCACGAATAAAGCAATCCACCATTTTGGCTTCTTTTGTCCAATCAATTTGTTCTTGTTCTCGTGTAATATTTGGTGAATACGTTACGAGCTCTTCATCTTGCACAATTTCAGTAATCGTTCCATCAAAGATTTGAGGCAATGTGTCTAATAATAATTCCGCCCCTACTACACTTAATTTTTCAAACATAGAAGCTACATCATCAACTTGTTCAATTGGAATAGAACGTTGTGATAAAATATTTCCCGCATCCATTTTGCTAACCATTCGCATAATGGTTACACCTGTATGAGAATCTCCGTTCATAATAGCGTAATGAATCGGTGCTCCCCCACGATATTTTGGTAATAAGGACGCATGAACATTAACTGCACCCTGTTTTGGAAATTCTAAAAATTTCTTCGGTAAAAACTGACCATAAGCAGCAGTTACAATTAAATCAGCCTCTAATGTCATTAATTGTTCTAATTCTTCTGAACCTGTTAATTTTTCCGGTTGATATACAGCAATATTTTGCTCTAATGCATATTTTTTAACGGGTGATGGCGTAATCACTTTTTTACGTCCAACTGGTCTATCTGGTTGAGTCACAACCGCAATCACTTGATATTCTTCTGAATTCACTAGAGCATCTAATACTTTTGTTGAAAATTCGGGTGTCCCCATAAAAATAATTTTTTTCAAAATTCCACTTCCAATCTTTATAAAAAATATTGAGGTTCTACATCGATGGATACCGCTACTTTTGATTGCGGAGTCGATTGAGTATTGACTAATACCTCATGTAATAAAATATCTAATACTGGATCTTTTTTATATTTAATAATTAATTGATAATAATAACGGTTATTCATTCTAGCAATTGATTTTGCACTTGGCCCTAATAATACAGATTGAGAAGATAATTTACCTTCCAATATCTTTTTAATTTCATATGCCTGTTTTTGGGCAGCGTATTCTTGTTCACTAGAAACTGTAATCATCACTGTAAAATAATACGGCGGATAATGAGCGAGATGTCTCATTTTCATTTCTTGAGCAAAGAAAACCTCGTAATAGTGATGTTGAGCTAATTGAATCGCATAATGATCTGGATTATACGTTTGAATAAATACTTCTCCAGCCTTATCACCTCTACCCGCTCTTCCTGCTACTTGAGTTAATAATTGGAAAGTTTTTTCTGCTGCTCTAAAATCGGGAATATTTAAAGCTGTATCTGCATTGACGACTCCTACTAAAGTAACATTTGGAAAATCTAATCCTTTAGCAATCATTTGTGTTCCAATTAAAATATCCGCTTTTTGTTCTTCAAATTGTTTTAACAATGCTTCATGTTGACCTTTTTTACGAGTTGTATCAACATCCATTCGAATAATTCGAGCAGTCGGTAATAATTGCTCTAATTCTTCTTGGAGCTTTTGAGTTCCCGTTCCAAAATAACGAATTTGTCGGCTATGACATTTCGGACAATGATTTGGAATAGCTTCTTCATGCCCACAATAATGGCATTTCATTACTTTTGTATCCATATGAAGCGTCAAGGAAATATCGCAATTTGGGCATTCCAATACATAGCCACAATCTCGACACATAATAAAAGATGAATATCCTCTTCGATTTAAGAGCAACACACTTTGCTCGCCTTTTTCTAATCGATCTTCTAAAGCTTGTAATAGTCGTTTAGAGAAACTTCCTTTTTGCGCTAGAAATTCTTGTTTCATATCAAGCACATGAACTTGAGGTAATGGTTGATGTTTAGCACGCTTTGTTAAACGTAATAAACGATAAACTCCCTTTTCCGCTCTTGCTCTAGATTCTAAACTTGGAGTTGCACTACCAAGAACGACAGGGCAATGATGATATTTTCCTCTCCAAATCGCAATATCTCTAGCATGATAACGTGGAGTATCATCTTGTTTATAAGTACTCTCATGTTCTTCATCTAAAATAATAATGCCAATATTTTCTAATGGGGCAAATACCGAAGATCTTGCTCCAACAACAATGTCTGCTCGACCTTCTTTTATTTTTTGCCATTCATCGTGTTTTTCTCCAGGATTCAAACCACTATGTAAAACAGCCACCCTATTTCCAAATCGTTCTTTAAAACGTTGTACCATTTGAGGGGTTAATGAAATTTCTGGGACAAGCATCATAGCACTTTTTCCTTTTTGAATGGCTTCTCCAATCCATTGAAGATATACTTCCGTCTTTCCTGACCCTGTCACGCCTTGCAATAAATAAACATGAGAGGTTTCATCAGTCTCTTCTTCTAACACTTGTTGAAAGGCTTGTTTTTGCTCATCATTTAATTCAAATGGTTTAGAGTGGATAATTTTTCTTCCTGCGTAAGGGTCTCTATCTACTGCTCTTTTTTCAAGCGTAATCCACCCTTTATCGACAGCTTTCTTCACATCTGCTTGCACAACATTAAAGCGAGTGATAAATTCAGTTTTGGCAATTTCTGTATTCTCTAAACTGGATAAACCTTCCAGAAATCTTAACTGTTTTGCCGCATTTTTTGGAACTTGCTTCATCATTTCCAAATATTCTTCAGGTAAATACGATAATACAATCCAATCTTCTGTTTTAATTTGCTTGCGGTCTTCTACTAAAGTTTTAGCTTGAACAATTCCTTTTTGTTTTAAACGTAGTAACTTCGCTAGTGTTTCCTTTGACATTTCATCAGTTACTTCAATTTCGGTTTGTCCTTTAAAAACTTCTTGATAAACCTCTTCGTGTTCTTGGGGATTTTCTAGTATAAAAAATTTTCTAGTTGTTGTTTTTAACATCGCTGATAACAGTGAATTAAAAATGCGAATAAATGATTAGACATATACTCCCCTAATTCAATCATTTCTTTTGAGAGAACAGGTTCAAGATCCATCAAACGTTCTATTTCTTTTAATTCCCCTTCAAAATCAGATGTTGGACGAATAGAAACAACAAAACCTTGCACACTTCTTCCAGCAAATGGAACGACGACTCTCATTCCCACCTCAATTTCTCCTTCGAAAATTTCTGGAATTTTATATTCAAAAGGTCGATTTACTTGTTTTACTGGAACATCTACAATTACTTGTGCAAACATGATTTCACCTCGCTTTAGAGGTATACTTACCCCAATTTACATCATAAGAATAGTGTATCATCTTTTTCAAAAAATAGAAAACCATTTATTCAGTCTTAAAATTTATTTATAAAAAGAAAAACCTTGAAGGGATTTCTCCGCTCCAAGGCTTATTAATGATTAAACTTCTTCAGGAATACTATCTTCACGAATTCCTAATTCACCAGCGATTACTTCTTCTAACGCACGGCCAACATTTTTATCTGATTGATAGTCTTCTAATTTTTGTGGTTCATGATGGTGTAATTCATGAGCTCTCTTACTTGATAAAATTACTAAAGAATATTTTGAATCAATTTTATTCAATAATTTATCAATTGAAGGATATAACATCATAATGGATTACCTCTTTCTACTCTTCTTCCAGTATTTCTTCTAACTCTTCTATAGTATCTAAATTTCTAACGATTCGCAAGTGCTCCGTTTGAATAATTGCTTCGATTTTTTGAACTGCATTATTTACTGTGTCGTTCACAACAGAGTAATCATAATACTTCATCAACTCTAATTCTTCACGAGCTGTTTTCATACGTTTCGCAATTACTTCGTCAGAATCTGTTCCTCTATTAACAATACGAGATTCTAATTCATTTAAATCAGGTGGTGTTAAGAAAATAAATACTCCCTCTGGCATTAATTCACGAACTTGAATAGCACCTTGTACATCAATTTCTAAAAATACATCTTTACCTTGTGCTAACGTATTTTCTACATATTCTAATGGAGTGCCATAATAATTCCCTACATATTCAGCATATTCCAATAATTGTTTATTTTGAATCATTTGTTCAAATTCTTCTCTTGTCTTGAAGAAATAATCGACTCCATCTGTTTCACCTGTACGTGGTGAACGAGTAGTTGCTGAAATTGAATAAACAAATTTTTGTTCACCTTTTGCAAAAATTGCAGCTCTAACTGTTCCTTTTCCTACGCCTGATGGTCCAGATAAAACGATTAACAATCCTCTCTTTGTCATAATCGTCTCATAACTCCATTCTTTTTTACAGCTTTTTACTATCTTATCATAAACTTTAGTTGAACAACAAGCTAAAGTAGAAAAAATATCCCTTCCTCAACAAATTATAATCTTCCCCTAATAATTGTCTGTATTTTTTCTTGAAAATCTCGGATATTTATTGTGAAATAACATACATAACAATTGACTTTCTTCTAAAATTTAAATATGATAAAGATAATGATGAAAAGGTTTACATTTTAGTGCGCAAGGGGTAATCATTTATGAAAAAGAAATCGAAAAAACTAAAATTTATTTTTCCTGTTGTTATTGTACTCGTAACATTAGCACTCTTCTTAACACCAAAGATTTTCGAATCACTCACAAAGCATTTCCCTATCTCATCAGACGCTGATTTTTATATAGTGGGATACCACAACATTGAAGGATACCAATTAGACGATGTAGAACTCAAAAAAGTTTCTAATGAAAAAGTAGAAATTGTTAAAGGGCAAATTAATCCGACCGTTAAACGTGCAGAACTTTCTAATCGTTATTTAGTATTTTCTGAGGAAGGAAAACCACATGGAGTCATTGGAAGAGTGACAGCTATCGACTTTAAAGAAGGAGAAATCAAACATCATAAAACAGATGACTATGCTTTTACCTCTTCCGGCTCAAACGGTGATTACTATTTTGCTTCAGCCTCAAATTTTTTAGCAACTTTTGATCCAACGTTAAAAAAATTAGATAAATATATTTTTGAGAAACCGATCATTCTTTCAGACTTTTCAAACGAAGGGAATCATCTTTATTTTTTAGTAACAGATGTTAAAGGTGATTCAAATTTCAAGTGGTTATCATAAAGACTCTACGAAGGAAAAAATAATTCTAGGACAACTGTTCCACTATGATATGGATTCAGGAACAAAAGAATTTATTGCTTTACCTGAAATTGCTCCTACCAATCTTTTTGAATTAAAAGGTGATTTAGTAGCCATTGAACATTCGATAGTTTATTCTAAAAAAATCGGATTCAGCCTATTTCATTTAACGAATCAGACCTCACAATTCATCGATCTATCTGAATTCGGTTTTGATGTTAATAAAGATTCTTTAAAAGATGTGAAACAAATAGATGATGACACTTTATTAATTTTAGTAGGCAATAAACTATTACGTTATCAGATTAGTGAAAATACTGTCCTCTCTGAAAAAGAAGTTGACCCTCATTCATTTCATATTTGGGTAAAATAACGATACAAAAACGAGCATCTCTGTTTGCGAGATGCTCGTTTCATTATTGTTCATTAAGATTTTTGACCCATATCTTTTACTTTCATAATACGAGTAATACTTGCACGTTCTTGTTCTTCTAACTTCATTTCAATGTAGTAAATCGTTTCTTCTAATTGAGGAATCATACGATATTCTAAAGCATTTACTCTTCGACGTGTTTTCTCAATCTCATCAGCTAATAACTGACAAGTTTTTTCAATTTCTGTTAATGATAATAAATCTGGTAACACTGCAGAAATTTCTTCAATTGAATGATCAATCTCACTATTGGAGTTTAAATAACCATATTTAAAATCACTCTCTTGATTTTGTTCTACTACCGTAAAATTCATTTCTGGAACAGAAACACTCATAATATTTTTTTCTTGTAAATTCAATGTGACACTTTGTGGAGGAATTGCCACTAGTTCTTCAATAAAAGCTTCTTCTAACGTTGCTTTTGCTAAAACAAAACTTTTCATTCCTGCTGTTAAACGTTTTTCAACTTGATCACGTAATTCATTATTTTTACGAATTAACTCAATGAATTGTCTCATTAATTCATCTTGCTTATCTTTTAATAATTTATGACCACGAACAGAAACGGTTAGTCGCTGTTTTAACTTAGACAATTCCATTCTTGTTGGTTTTACATTTAATCTCACCATTTAGGAATCACTCCCCTTTAGGTAAAAATTCATCAAGCATTTCATCTTTGATACGTTTTAATTCCGTACGAGGTAAAATTGATAGTAATTCCCAACCTAAATCTAATGTTTCTTGAATGGTACGATTCGTTTGGAATCCTTGGCTGATGTATTCTTTTTCGAATCGATCTGTAAATTCAACATATAATTTATCTGTTTTTGATAAAGCAGATTCCCCTAATACGACTGCTAATTCTTTTGCTTGTTTTCCTGTTGCATAAGCAGCAAATAATTGGTTCATCGTTGAAGCATGGTCCTTACGAGTTTTTCCTTCACCTGAACCTTTATCTTTCAAACGAGAAAGAGATGGCAATACATTAATTGGAGGTTGAATTCCTTGTTTATCCAATGCACGATCCAAAATAATTTGACCTTCGGTAATATACCCTGTTAAGTCTGGAATTGGATGTGTAATATCATCTTCAGGCATTGATAAAATTGGAATTTGAGTTACAGATCCTTTACGTCCTACTAGACGTCCAGCACGTTCATATAAAGTCGATAAGTTTGTATATAAGTAACCTGGATATCCACGACGACCTGGAACCTCACGACGAGCTGCTGAAATTTCACGTAATGCTTCACAGTAGTTTGTCATATCTGTCATAATTACTAAAACGTGCATGTCTTTTTCATATGCTAAATATTCAGCTGTTGTTAAGGCAATTTTAGGAGTCGCAATTCTTTCAATCGCTGGGTCATTTGCTAAGTTAATAAACATTACTGAACGATCAATCGCTCCTGTTTTACGGAAGTCTTCCATAAAGTATTCTGCTTCATCAAAGGTAATCCCCATCGCAGCAAATACTACCGCAAATTTTTCATCGCTATTTAACACCGTTGCTTAATACTGGTAATTTTTGTCCACGAACTAATGTATTTAAATGGTCGATTGCTGAAATCCCTGTTTGAATAAATTCGTCTGGATAGTCACGAGAAACTGGGTTAATCGCTTGTCCATTCACATCTAAAGATGCTTCCGGTAATAATTCAGGACCACCATCAATCACATTTCCCATCCCATCAAAAATACGACCAACCATATCTTCTGATACATTTAACGATAAAGGTTTCCCTTTAAAACGTACTTTTGAATCACGAATGTTAATGCCGCTAGGTCCTTCAAAAATTTGTACCATCGCTTTATCTTCATGTACTTCTAGTACTTGACCATGACGAGTTTCTCCATTTTGTAATTGGATTTCTACTAACTCATCAAATTTAACGCCTTCTACTTGTTCAACCATCATTAGAGGGCCGACAACTTCACTAATCGTACGATATTCTTTAAGCATTTGTCATTCCTCCTTTTTGAATAGTTGCTTTAACATCTTCTTGAATTTGTTCTTTAATCGCTGTAAATTGTTCCATTTGACTTTCTGGAATATATTTTGAACGAGCAATACGGTCACGAATTTCTTCTGTGCCATCCATAATTTCTGCATAATAAGCCCCTACGCTCATCGCATGTCTTGCTTGTTCTTCAAATGTTAAAATTAAATCTAACATACGATATTGTTTTTCACGAGAAGTGAATGTATCCACATCGTCAAAAGCATTTTGCTGTAAGTAATCTTCACGAATGGATTTCGCAATTGTCATTGTTAAGCGGTCTTTTTCAGATAATGACTCTAAACCAACTAAACGTACAATTTCTTCTAAACTTGCTTCTTCTTGCAATGTTTGCATTGCATGTTGAACCATTGATGACCAATTTTCATGAATATGTTCATCCATATATTTTCCAACTTCTTGATTGTATAAAGAATAAGAAGTTAACCAGTTCATAGATGGGAAGTGACGTTTTTGCGCCAATGTTGCATCTAATCCCCAGAATACTTTAGCAACACGTAATGTATTTTGTGTAACAGGCTCTGAAGTATCTCCCCCTGGAGGTGATACCGCACCGATTGCAGTAATAGTACCTTCACGGCCTTCGCTACCTAAAGTAACAACACGTCCTGCACGTTCATAATATTCTGCAATACGGCTACCTAAGTAAGCAGGATATCCTTCATCCCCAGGCATTTCTTCTAAACGTCCAGACATTTCACGTAATGCTTCTGCCCAACGTGATGTTGAATCCGCCATAATCGCAACACTGTATCCCATATCACGGAAATACTCAGCAATTGTAATACCTGTATAAATAGAAGCTTCACGAGCTGCTACAGGCATGTTTGATGTGTTCGCAATTAAAATCGTTCTTTCCATAATCGATTCGCCAGTTGTTGGATCAATCAATTCTGGGAACTCATTTAATACGTCTGTCATTTCATTTCCACGTTCACCACAGCCTACATAAACTACGATATCCACGTCAGACCATTTTGCAATTTGGTGTTGAACAACTGTTTTACCAGCTCCAAATGGTCCAGGTACAGCTGCAGCTCCACCTTTTGTTACAGGGAAGAAAGTATCGATAACACGTTGTCCTGTTAACATTGGAACTTCCGTATTTTTCTTCACTTTAAATGGACGTCCTTGACGAACAGGCCAACGTTGAATTAGATTGAAAGATTTTTCTCCTTCTTCTGTTTCAATCGTATAAACCGTGTCTTCAATACGATACGTTCCACTTGAAATACTTGTTACTGTTCCTTTTACTCCATAAGGAACCATAATTTTATGTTGAACAACTTTTGTTTCTTGTACATAACCTACAATGTCTCCAGCTTCAACAGTTTGTCCAACTGCTACTGTTGCGTGAAACTCCCATTCTTTTTGACGATCTAATGGGGCTACTACTGTTCCACGAACTAAAAAGTCACTGTTAGATACTTCTTTAAATGTGTTCAATGGACGTTGAATTCCATCGAACATTTGAGAGATGATTCCGGGAGCTAATTCAACAGAAAGTGCTTCTCCTGTTGTTGTTACTGGTTCTCCTGGTCCAATTCCAGACGTTTCTTCATAAACTTGAATAGAGGCAACGCCTTTACGCATCTCAATAATTTCACCAATCAGTCCAAGATGACCCACATGACAAATATCTTGAATATTTGCATCTTCCATACCTTCAGCGGTCACTAATGGTCCTGATACTTTTACGATTCTTCCGCTCTTCACCGAAGTACCTCCTCTTTACTAATTTTACGAATTATAAAATGTTTTGACCTACAGCCTTTTCCACATTTTCTTGAATTCTTGATTTTCCAATGGATAATGAACCTTTATGATTTGGAATTAAAATAATTGCTGGTGAAACAACTGCATCATAACGACGAATCGTTTCAGCAATTTCAGAGGCAATCGCTTCTGTTACATAAATAATTCCATACTCCTCACTTGCTAATCGATCAATGGTTTCTCTTGCTTCTAAACTTTCATGAGCAGGAAACACATCAAAACCAAGAATTTTGAAAGGAAGGACTGAGTCTTTATCTCCAACAACTGCAATTTTATGAGCCATAAACTGGTCGCATCCTTTCTCTTAATTGTTCTTCACTAAACCCATTATCGATTCCTACTAAAATCAATCGTATATTTTTCACTTCCATTTCACTAGCATGAATATAGGCAAGGGATGGATAAGGTCCAAAAGCATCGAATGTCGCATCTTTTAAATAACGATAAATACATTCGTCTTTCAACAATTCTAATTTCAATACAGAAATATTTTCTTGAGATAAAATACTTTCCAATTCTTCTTTATAAGAAACACCATCAAATAATTGTATTAATGATGCCCACCCTAATTCTTGGAATGTATCGATTAATTGAGTTTTCGATACTGTTCCTTCATTTGATAATACCGTTTGTAAAAAGCTTCTTGATTGTTTTTGAGCACTTGCTCGAATTAAAGTAGCAATATTTTCTAAATCAATCATTAAATTAACAAATTCTGTCACTTTATCATCTTGCAATTCACGTTCTAACATTCTTAAATGTCTAAAATAATAAGTATCCATAAAAACGTCAGCAGTTTCTAATCGTTCAAAATTTTCAAAATCTTTATAAGCTTCTCGAACGGCTTTTACCATAACGCTAGGAACATCTTGAGAATCTCGAGTTTCTACTAATTGTTTTAAGGTTGCTAATGAATAACGACCAATGGGTACTAATAAATGTGAAAAATCTTTTTTAGCAAACTTTTCTTTTAATAACACTTTTAAATTATGATACGTATAACGAATTGAAAAAATATCTAATAATTCAGGTGTAGGAATTAATTCATATAATTCCTCATACTGATTTTTCAAATGCTTCATTAATACTACATCAAATTGTTTCGTTTGCAATAATTCATCCGTTTGAAAACCATAAGCCGTTTTTTGTAACACTTCTAAAGCTTGTTGTAACTCTTTTGAAGCTAATAAACTATTCATGATATCTTTTGAAAGTAATTGTTGTTCTAAAATACGAACAGTAGTATTGATTCCTGAATAAGCTAAATCATTCATTGAAATCCCTCCTATCTTTCAAAAGCTTTTTTAGCTAACTCTGGTGAGTATTCTTGTTTTAAATCCTTTAATAGTGCATCGAATAAATAGTTGTATTCAATTCCTGATTGTTGTAAAACAAATCCAACTTTTTGTTTTAAAGTCGTTTGGGACACTTCTAATTCAGAAGCATTCGTTAGTTGGTGAATATCTTCTTGTGATAATTGACTTGCTGTTGCTTCCCCTAAAACTAATGTGATTTTTCCTTGTTTAGGTAATTGAGCTACTGCCGATTGAATAAACTGTACTAATGTTACGCCACTCCATCCAGACATTAAGGAGTAAACTTCATCAAACACGCTATCGAGTAATCTTCTTTTTTCTTGTAAAATTTCTTTTTTACTCGCATTGACTAAAGATTGTTTCTCTTTATCCCAAAGTTGTTTTGCACGTTGTTTTAATTGAGTTTTCTTTGCCACTTCTTGTTCTGCTAAAGTTGCATTCATGACATTTGTACGTTCTTCTTCTTCTTTAGTAGCAACAGCCAATTGATGTGAGAAATCTTCTTCGACTTCTTTTAATACTTGTTGTTTTAGTTGCTCTAAATCTTTCAAACGTTCCAACTCCTAACCTAATTGATTGATAATTAAGAATGAAGCCAATAATCCTAAGATTGCATAAGTTTCAACCATGGCTGCAAAGATAATCCCTTTAGTAGATTCTTCTGGTTTTTTCGCTAAAATTTGAACACCAGCAGCTGCTACTTTCCCTTGAGCAATACCAGACAATAAACCTGTGAAAGCAATTGGTAATGCTGCCATTAATAAGTATAAACCAGAACTTAAAGGCATTGTTGCGCTCATTTTTTGCATAATGAAGAATGCAATGATGAATCCATAAATCCCTTGAGTACCAGGTAATAATTGTAAAATTAACGCTTGAACGAATTTTTCAGGTTGTTCTTTAATTAACGATGCTGCAGCTTCCCCTGCAATCCCTACACCTTTTGCAGAACCAATTCCTGAAAAAATACTTGCTACACCCATTCCTAATGCTGCGAAAATAAAACCTCCAGAATTTTCAGTAAAAAATGTTAACCAGTTTGTCATAATAAATCTTCCTCCATCTTATTGATTTGATTTTTGTTTTGTTTCAATATATTTTTCATACGTTTTAAATGGTTTTAAAGCTCTTCCGCCACCTTCATAGAATTTACCAAAGAATTCTACAAACTGTAATCTTAATCCATGAACATATGCTCCTAAAAATGTTAGGAAAATATTTAACCCATGAAGCGCAATTAACAGAAGAATTCCTACTGTAACCCTTGCAACTGGTGGTAAGAAAGTCACTAACATGTTAAATGCTGCTGCAATACTACCGCCTGATACTGCTAAAGCCATCAAACGAGTATAGCTGACAACATCTCCCACATAACCACTAATACCATATAAGTTATATAAACCACTTGCCAAGCCCGCAAATTTATTCGAACTTGTCAACATAGATACGATAACAATTAGTACCGCTGCAATAATCGCTACATATGAGCCAATAGTTGCAAGAATCGGTATATTTAAAATCATCGAACCTACTAAATATAAAATTAAGCCAAAAATAATCGCTAACCATCCAATATGAGTGGTATACGCATTAGCATAATCTTTTTTCTTCCAATTACTATAAGCCCCTATAAATAGACCTACAATAATTTGAATAACCCCAAAAATGATTGATAAAATCATAATCGTCGTTAAATCTTTTGAAAGCGATAATGGTTGGAATGGCATATCCACTCCAAAGAATGAACCAAAGATAATTCCCCAAACTACTGTTGGATAACTTAATAAATGGAAGAACATTAAATTACGTTTCATTCCTTTATCTAATACAAATAGTTTTAACGCAAGGAACGTTGCTAACCATAAAACAAGTCCATATCCAATATCTGCAGACATCATTCCAAAGAACACAAGATAAAACGGCGCTGTAAATGGTGTTGGATCCACCTCTCCATATTTTGGTAAACCATACATCTCAATCATGATTTCAAATGGTTTAATGAGCGAATGGTTTTTCAAAACAGTTGGAGTTTCTTCATATTCTTCTGGATCAATTTCCAATTCTACTACGGTTACTTGAGAAGCAATTCCATACTCTTCCATTTGTTGTTTTGCTTGTTCCACCACATCATCACATAAATAACCATGTAAGCAGAATAAATGCTCTCCTGAATACAATTGTTCTTTTGCAATTTCTTTTTGCCATTCATTAAACGCATATTCACAATACAATTTTAATTTTCTAACAAGATCCTCTTGTTGTTGCATTTCTTGTACTAATGAATTTTTAGCTTCTTTTAATTGCTTTTGACGTTCTAAATTCAATTGCAATTCTTCTTTAGGGCTATGGTCAAATGGGTACCATGTCACACTAAAATTCACTTTCGCTAATTCTTCTTTAGCTTCTTGTTGATGTTTTCTTGAATAAGTTGCAAATACTCCAACTTCTTCTCTTGTATGATACACTTCCTGAACGACAATCCACTGACTCTCTTTTAGACTTTCTAAATAACGATTATCCGTTGTTTGAGGAATCGTCCCCATTTTCGTCTTCGTAAATGGTTGTTTAAAGATTTCCTTTGGATGGAAGTCTAAATTTCCCCATTTTCTAAGTAGAGTTTCAGTTTCAACGAGCTCTGCATTTTTATCTTCAAATTTTTGTAATTGTACTCGATAGTTTTCAACACTCTCCATTAATTCTTGATAATCCCAATTAGAAACTGTTTGTTGAAGTTCTTCAATCGTAAATGTTTCTTTTTTAGTTTTCAATTTTTTCATGAGTGAAGGTTGTTTTAGATATTTTTCTAAAAGGCAAATATCTTCTTGTAATCGATCTACTTTACTTTCTAACTCTTGAAGATTTTTTTGATTCGAAGGTTTTGATTCTTCTAACATGGATTGCCCTTGACTTAAGGAAATGAATTCTAATGATTGTAATTCTTGAACCGCGTCCATCAATTGGCTTTGAATACGATTTGGTGCAATAAACATCAATTTTTTCATTTTAGCAATTGCCATATCGTTTTAACACCTCCTTAATTGTTTCCTGAACCAATTCTTGTCGATTGGCTTCAAATACTTGTTGTATTTGTTGAATTTCTTCTTTTTGAAGAGATGCTAATTCTTCTTGGAAATCCAATTTCTTTTGAGAATATTTATCCTCTAATTCTTTTTCATAATTCGACAAAGCGATATCTACATTTTTTTTAGATTCAGAAATCTTTTGATTCGCTTGAATTTTTGCTTCATCAATTTTCTTTTGAAAATCTTCTTTTAATTGTTGAGCTTGATTTTCAATAGCTTGAACAGATTCTACAATTTTTTGGCTCATAGTACACCTCCCATCTCATAGGTCTGGATTCGATAATAAATTCCTACTTTTGTTATTATACCTTGCTTTCTTAAATGTATCAAACGATAATTCTATTCTACTCTTCTCTATTATCATTATAGTTTAATAGGAAGAAACTCTACCTTTTTTAAAAATATTTTTTATTTTTTTAAAATAATGTTTGCATTTCAGAACAAATGTTCGTATAATACAAATACAAACATTTGTTCGGGAGGTCCAATTATGGAACAATATAAAAAACCATTTCATTCATTTATTCAACCATTATTAAATAGTTTACAATTTCCAACAGAATCAACTTCATTTACACCTGTAATGCCATTAATTGATGTTGTTGAGACGATTCATAATAGTTACTATTTCAAAAAAGAAATTACTCTTTTATTTGAACAATATAATTCAAAAGGTGAATTACAACAATTTACTAAAAAAGGCATTATTAAAAGCTGTATTCAACCAAACAATCATTTTGTTTTTCTAAGCGAAGATCTAACAATGATCTTAAACTTAGAACAAGTTGTTTCAGCAATACAGGTATAAAAAATAAGACTTCTGATATTGTAGTATTAGGACGCCAGCATCCCTTCGGTCTCATGGCTAAAATTTGAGCCTAGGTCTCAAATTTTATTTGAAACAAAGTACGAAAAAAAGACAAAAAGATACTACCTATGCTATAATATAAGTGGAAATTTTTTTAAATTGTCAAAGATAAA
>QWCR01000427.1_pt1 | contig 19115 bp, 17 predicted proteins | sample 1972581 | NCBI WGS metagenome assembly QWCR01 (sample SAMN09866703, study PRJNA288562) | Human oral metagenome isolate pre4_saliva, whole genome shotgun sequencing... | isolation source: mouth | host: Homo sapiens | place: USA: California
TTTATCTAAAAGTTTGTTTGTAGCAACTTCTTTAGTATTGACACTCGCAAATAAGTCCCCCACATCTAATTGCAATCTTGCACACAATTGACTTAAGATTTTCATTGAAGGAATTTGACCATGATTTTCAAACCGGCTTAAAGTTGCCTGCGTACAAATTCCATGACTCAATTCAATCTGAGACAAGCCTTTTTCTTTACGACGCCTTATAAACACTTGAATATCCATAATGATTCTCCTAACTATATATTTTCACTATTATTGTACATTGTTTTTGGGAAATTTTCCAATATTTTTATTTATTTTTCCTTATATAAAAATTGTTGTATATTTTATATAAAATACACATATTTCTTATTGTCCTCTTCCTAAAGACACTGCGACAACTCATTTTAACGCTTTTTATCAAAAGTTTCAAGCTCAAAAGTAGGATTTTATCAAGTTTCTTTCTATTATATTGTAATTTCTTTCTACTATTTATGATTATATTGTTTTATAAATCCGATACTAATTAATTTTAAGATATAAAAAAAGACTGGAATTACTTCCAGTCTCTAACTATTTTATTCTGCAATTTCTACAACTAAATAACGATGTGGTTCTTTACCTTCAGAATGAGTAGAAATTCGTTTATTTTTACTTAAATATGCATGAATTTGTTTTCTTTCATATGCAGGTAATGGTTCTAAATATACCGGTTGTTTTGTTTTTAACACACGGCGTGCTGTTTTTTCAGCAATTTGTTGTAATGCTTCTGTACGACGTAAACGGTAGTCTCCTACATCTACTTGTACTGACATTCTTCCTTTTACAAAACGATGAACTGATACTTGAGCTAATACTTGTAATGCATTCAAAATTTTACCATATTTACCAATTAATAAACCTGGTTTATCTGTTTCAAATACAAAATTCATTTTTTCTTTTTGTACTTCAACATGAACTACACTTGGTGCTCCATAAATTTCAGCTATTTGTTCTAAATAAGCTTTTGTAACATGAGCAGCTTCTTCAATATGATTATCTAATACTTCAACTGCTTCATCATTATCATCAGTATCAAATTCTTCATCCTCAAAAGATTCTTCGAATTCTTCAACAACTACTTCTTCTTGTTCAATTTTTTCTTTAACAGTAATTGATACTACAGCATCTTTTTGTCCAAAACCAAATAATCCTTTTTTACCTTCATCAATTACTTCAATTTCTACATCATCTTGTGTTAATTGTAATTGTCGTAATCCTTTTTGGATTGCTTTTTCTACTGAAGCATCATTTACTCGAATCGTTTGTGTCATCTTCTATATCCTCCATATTGCAAATTTACATGTATTATCTCATGTTCTTTGGATCTGAACAAGTCTATTCTTTAACTTCTACCGTGTTTTTTCTTAGCTTTTTCTAAAGCTTTTTCACGGCGACGTTTTTCATGTGCAATAGCTTTTTGTTCTGCAATAAATGTAAATGGATTATTCATAATTAAAGTTTGAATAACCATAAAGATATTCCCTACAACCCAATATAATGATAACGCACTTGGGAACGTTAAAGCTGTAAATCCAATCATTGCTGGTAATACAAATAACATGATTTTTCCAGCTGCTCCACTGTCTTGCATTTTCATTGTTAGCCAAGAAGTTGCATAAGTTGTAGCAACTACTAATATTGGTAAAATAAAGAATGGATCTGGTTGATCTAAATTAAACCATAAAAACGATCCTGTTTTTAACGCTTCTGTACGACTAATTGCTTGATATAAAGCAATCATTACAGGTAATTGAATCGCTACTGGTAAACATCCAGCATATTGATTCACACCTTCTCTTTCATATAATGCTGAAATTTCTTCTCGTAAAATTTCTTGTGTTTGATGATCACGAGCAGAATATTTCTCGCGAAGTTTATTAATTTCAGGTTGTAAAATGGCTGTTTGTCTTGTTGTCTTATATTGGAAATGCATCACAGGTACTAACACAATTCTTGTTATAATCGTAAATACAATAATTCCTAAACCATAACTATTTCCAAAAATATGAGATAAAGTAATAATAAATTGAGATAAATTATAAATAATTACTCGATCCCAAATCCCTGTACTTTCCGCTGTTACAGGTGTTGTACTACATGCTGCTAAAAATAATGTTAAAACCGCTAATGTTAAAGCTAATTTATGCTTTTTCTTCACTTAATTCCCTACTTTCTCCATTATAATCATCTTTTATTAAAATCTTTCCTAATTTTAATACATGCATCATACATTTTTTTACTTCTTGATAATTCATAGATACTACAGGTTTACGTGCGATCACGATAAAATCAATCTCAGACTGTAATTGTGGCTTTAGTTCTGTTAATACACTTCTTATCAATCGTTTTATACGATTTCTGACAACTGCATTTCCTAATTTTTTACTCACAGAAATTCCAACTCTAAAATGAGATTGATTCGATTTATCGATTTGATAAACCACAAATTGACGATTCGCTACTGAATTTCCATGATGAAAAACTCGTTGAAACTCTTGCTCTTTCTTTACTCGATAAGACTTACGCATACACTCACCTTTATCTAAGTTTTTAAAACATTTATAAAAAAAAGATCACTGAGACGTTCAGTGATCTAAGCTGCTAAAACTTTTCTACCTTTACGGCGTCTGCTTGCTAATACTCTACGGCCATTTTTTGTACTCATACGTTTACGGAAACCGTGAACTTTTTGACGTTTACGTTTGTTTGGTTGATATGTTCTTTTCATAACTTCTTGCACCTCCTAGTTCTGTGTCATGTCTAACTATCCTAGACAGTCTACATCATTATAATGATATTCCCTAACAAAGTCAATACTTTGTTTCTTGCATCACTGTACTGGAGTATCATACCATATTTTATTCAAAATACCTAGTAATTTTATTCATTTTTCCATAGTTATCCACAATTATTTTTTAACCTTTTTTCAACTTTTAAACTTTTCCTCATATTTCCCACAATTTTTTAACAAATTCAAAGCTTGTTTACAAAAATATATCCACAAGTTGTGGATAATGTGGATATCATCGTTAAACCTCTATGTTTATTGGATTTATTCTATCAACAATTTCTGTGAATAAATAAATTTTATCATTGTTTTTTACAAATTATCCACAATTTTGTGGAAAACTTATTACAAATTCACTAAAATTTGTTAAAAACTGATTTTCTGTGGAAAACTTTTAAAAAAAATGCTAAACTTACTCTTAGATTTTATTATTATTTATCCACAAGGAGGTGTTTTTATGGATCTATTAGATGAATTTTGGAAAATTTTATTAGCTCATTTTGAAAAAACAAATTCAGATTTTACGATTAAACACTGGATTATGCCTGCTAAATTACTAAAATTTGACCAAAATTATCTATATATTCAAGTTCCTTCTCAAACGTATGCTAATTTCTGGGAAGATAATTTACTAACAGATGTAATGGAACGTGGATATGATTATTTTAGAAAGTCATTTGAACCAAAATTTATTATTTCAGATGAACAAGATTTTTCAAAAAAACAAACATTCACAGAGCCTACCCCACAAATTTCTACAAATGAAGAAATTAAAGAAGTTAATCAAAATATTTATTTAGAAGATGATTCTCTATTAAATCCTAAATATACATTTGATTCATTCATTATTGGTAAAGGAAATCAAATGGCACATGCTGCTGCTCTAGTAGTTTGCGAAAGACCAGGACAATTATATAATCCCCTCTTTTTCTATGGAGGTGTTGGATTAGGAAAAACTCACTTAATGCAAGCTATTGGGAATCAATATAAATTGTTAAATCCAAATGCACGTGTTAAATACGTAACGAGTGAAGCTTTTACAAATGAAATGATTACTTCATTGAGAACAAATACTCAACAAGAATTCAGAGATTATTATCGTAATGTTGATTTATTATTAGTAGATGATATTCAATTTTTTGCTGAAAAAGAAGCAACTCAAGAAGAGTTTTTCCATACATTTAATGCACTCTTTAATAACCAAAAACAAATTGTTTTAACGAGTGATAGACAGCCAACTGAAATCAAAGCATTACAAGAACGCTTAGTTTCAAGATTCGTTTCTGGTCTGCCAGTCGATATTACCCCACCAGATTTAGAAACAAGAATTGCCATTTTATCTAAAAAGGCAGAAGCTGTTGGAATTGATATTCCTACAGATACCTTAAGTTATATTGCTGGACAAATTCAATCCAATGTCCGTGAATTAGAAGGTGCTCTTGTAAGAGTTCAAGCTTATTCTGTGACTCATGGAGAAGATATTACAACGAATTTAGCAGCTGAAGCTCTACAAAACTTTATCCCTGGAAGTAAAGAAAAAATTGTATCGGTTCAAGATATTCAAGAAGCTGTTGCACGTTATTACCATATTTCTTTAGAAGATTTAAAAGGTAAAAAACGAACAAAATCCATTGTAGAACCTCGTCAAATTGCGATGTATTTAGCAAGAGAATTAACAAATAGCTCTCTTCCAAAATTAGGAACAGAATTTGGCAAAGATCATTCTACTGTTTTACACGCCTATGATAAAATTAATGAAGAATATAAGCTACAAGGTGAGATTACAAAAGCTGTTAATGATTTAAAGAAAAAACTAGGTTTTTAAGCTGTGTATAACTACTTGAATTATTAAATTGTTATACACAACACTTATCCACAATGAAAAATGATGAGTATAAAAGGAAAATAATAGTTTTCCACAAAATTAACAGGCTCTACTACTATTACTATATTTATTATAAATAAAATTAAATTTAAAACAGACACACATACATTTAGGAGGCATAAAATGAAATTTTCAATTAATCGTCAAGCATTTTTAAAAAATTTAGCAGACGTTCAACGTGCTATTCCTTCAAAAACAACGATTCCAATTTTAACAGGAATTAAATTAGTTGTTTCTCAAGAAGGAATTACTTTAACTGGTAGTGATTCTGAAGTCTCTATTGAAATTTTTCTTCCAGTAGAACATGAAGAATTACAATTATCGATTCATGAAACAGGTTCAATTGTATTACCTGCTCGTTTCTTTGGTGAAATTGTTAAAAAATTACCTCAAAATACATTTACTTTAGAAACAAATGATCAATTACAAGCAACGATTACAGCAGGAAGTGCTGCATTTACATTAAATGGCTTATCGGCTCATGATTATCCACAACTTCCAGAAGTTGAAAAAGATCATGTATTAACATTACCTGTTCCATTATTTAGACAAGTGATTTTACAAACGTCTATTGCTGTTTCTACTGCTGAATCTCGCCCTATTTTAACGGGAATTCATATGGTTATTGCAAATAATCAATTAAAAGCTGTAGCAACAGATTCTCACCGCTTGAGTCAAAGAATTATTCCTTTAGAAATGCCTGAAACAAGTAATGCGTTAACATTTGAGATTACTTTACCAGGTAAAACATTAATTGAATTATCACGTATTATTGATGGTTTAGAAACAATTGATTTTGCAATTACTGAAAATCAAGTTCTTTTCCAAACAGAAACTCTTTCTTTCTACTCTCGTTTATTAGAAGGACGTTATCCAGACACAGATCGATTAATTAATGATCAATTTAATACAGCCATTACGGTTGTTGCGAGTGATTTAGTAGCAGCTGTAGATCGTGCTTCATTAATGTCACATACAGATAAAAATAATATTGCGACATTATCAATTAATGAAAATCGTATTTTATTAACAGGTAATTCTCCAGAAATTGGAAAAGTTGAAGAAGAAATTATGGTAGAAAATTATGAAGGTGCTTCATTAGATGTTTCATTTAATCCTGATTATTTAAAAGATGCTCTTCGTTTATTTGGTTCTTCAGAAGCAACGATTCAATTTTTAGAAGCGAATCGTCCATTTACATTGACATTAAAAGATAATCATTCTGATATTCCATATAGTTTTATTCAATTAGTAACACCAGTTCGTACATTTAATGGTTAAATGATAAAAAATAGTCCATGATGACAAAAATCATCATGGATTTTTTTTTGCTTATTTTTAAAATTTTGAAAAAATCCTAGTAAATTTCATTTTTCCCTTTAAAAAAGGTTTTTTATTTATTTAATAAAAAAATGCAAAAATAGGCTAAATTTTTCAAAATCTTTGAGAATTCTCCAAAAAAAAGGTATAATACAGTAGTATGTGTATACCCAAATGAGAGAAAAGAGGAAAATCATGACAAAGATTGTAACAATCACAGAAGAATTTATTACATTAGGACAATTTTTAAAACATATTGATGTTATTACAACAGGTGGACAAGCAAAATGGTATTTGCAAGAAACGGTTGTTTTTGTTGATGGTGAAATTGAAAATCGTCGTGGTAGAAAACTTTATGATAAAACACGTGTAGAAATTCCTGAAGAAGGCATTTTTGTTGTGAAGAGAGAATCTGAGGAAGTAATGGATGAGATTAGTTGAATTACAACTGAATCATTTCAGAAATTATGAAGAACTTTTTCTTGAATTTGGGAAAGGAGTTCATATTTTCATTGGTGAAAATGCTCAAGGGAAAACGAATTTAATGGAATCTATCTATACTTTGGCAATGACAAAAAGCCATCGTACCAATCAAGATCGAGAATTAATTATGTGGAATCAAGATGCTGCTACCATTAAAGGAAAAGTAGAAAAGAAAATTAGCAGTATTCCATTAGAAATACGTTTTTCAAATAAAGGAAAAATAGGAAGAGTCAATCATTTAGAACAAAAGAAGCTCAGTTCCTATTTAGGACAATTAAATGTTATTTTATTTGCACCTGAAAATTTAGAATTAGTGAAGGGTGCTCCTGCAAATCGCCGAAAATTCATGGATATGGAACTCGGTCAAATGAATCCTATTTATTTACATGAATTAGTAGAATATCAACGCCTTATAAAACAAAGAAATCATTATTTAAAACAATTAGCGATCAAAAAATCATCGGCTGATTTATATTTAGAAGTTTTAACAGAACAAGTCATTGAAAAAGCAAGTGCAATTTTAATCCATCGCTTAGAATTTATGGAACAATTGGAAGCTTTAGCTAGACCAATTCATGAACAAATTTCATTAGGAAGAGAAGAGTTTTCGTTGAAATATCAAACATCCCTTTCGATTGAAAAAGGAATTTCTCAAGATGACGTAAAAGAATTGTATCAAAAACAATTTGAATCTGTACAAAAAAGAGAATTAGAACAAGCGAGTACTTTAGTCGGTCCGCATCGAGATGATTTGATTTTTTATTTAAATGATAAACCTGTTCAAAATTTTGGATCTCAAGGGCAACAACGTTCAACTGTATTAAGTTTAAAATTAGCAGAAATAGAATTAATGAACATCGCTACTGGAGAATATCCAATTTTATTATTAGATGATGTGTTATCCGAATTAGATGATGATCGACAAACACATTTGATTAAAGCAATTGAAAATAAAGTACAAACATTCATAACGACGACTAGTTTAGATGGGATTCGTAAGCAATTTATTAATGAACCAATTGTATTTCCGATTCATCAAGGTCAAGTTCAATGAAAAATGGAGTGTGAGAATAGAAAATGACAGAAGAAAATAAAGAAGTTCTTGCTGCACAATATGATGCCAGTCAGATTCAAGTATTAGAAGGATTAGAAGCGGTACGTAAACGTCCAGGGATGTATATTGGTTCTACAAGTAGTGCTGGTTTACATCATTTAGTATGGGAAATTGTTGATAACTCAATCGATGAGGCTTTAGCTGGATTTGCAACTCATATCGAAATTGAGATTACACCTGAAAACCATATCCGTGTTACTGATGATGGACGTGGAATTCCAGTTGATATTCAAGAAAAAACAGGACGTCCTGCTGTAGAAACTGTCTTTACAGTGTTACATGCTGGTGGTAAATTCGGCGGCGGAGGTTACAAAGTTTCCGGTGGTCTTCACGGGGTAGGAGCTTCTGTTGTAAATGCACTTTCTACAGATTTAACTGTCCAAGTTTTTAAAGATGGAAATATTTATGAACAATCTTATAAACGTGGTGCTGTTTTAGAAGATTTAAAAGTAATTGGAAAAACGGATAAACATGGAACTAGTGTTTATTTTGTTCCAGACCCAGAAATTTTCCAAGAAACAACTGTATATGACTTTGAAAAATTAGCGAATCGTGTACGAGAACTAGCTTTTTTAAATAAAGGATTAAAACTAACGATTACTGATTTGCGAGTAGAAGAGCCTGTTGTAAAAACTTTTTATTATGAAGGCGGAATTAAAAGTTATGTTGAACATTTAAATAAATCTAAGCAAGTATTATTTGATGAACCGATTTATGTTGAAGGAGAACAAGATGGCATTCAAGTCGAAGTAGCTATGCAGTATACTTCAGGATACCATACGAATTTATTAAGTTTTACAAACAATATCCACACTTATGAAGGTGGAACACACGAATCTGGAATGAAAACTGCCCTTACTCGTGTCATTAATGATTATGCTCGTCGTCAAAAATTAATGAAAGAGAACGAAGAAAAATTAAGTGGGGAAGATGTACGTGAAGGATTAACAGCAGTTGTATCGATTAAACATCCTGATCCACAATTTGAAGGACAAACGAAAACAAAATTAGGAAATTCTGAAGCAAGAACGATTACCGATCGATTATTTGCGACTCATTTTGATAAATTTTTAATGGAAAATCCACAAGTTGCTCGTAAAATTATTGAAAAAGGGATTTTAGCTTCTAAAGCTCGATTAGCGGCAAAACGTGCACGTGAAGTAACTCGTAAAAAATCTGGGTTAGAAATTTCTAATTTACCAGGGAAATTAGCGGACTGTTCAAGTAATGATCCAAGTGTTTCAGAAATCTTCATCGTCGAAGGAGATTCTGCGGGAGGTTCTGCAAAACAAGGACGTTCTCGTCACTTCCAAGCGATTTTACCAATTCGAGGAAAAATTTTAAACGTTGAAAAAGCATCATTAGATAAAATTTTAGCCAATGATGAAATCCGTTCTCTATTTACTGCAATGGGAACAGGATTTGGTGGAGATTTTGATTTATCGAAAGCTCGTTATCATAAATTAGTTATTATGACCGATGCCGATGTCGATGGTGCACATATTCGAACATTATTAATTACATTATTCTATCGCTATATGCGTCCAGTAGTGGAAGCAGGATATGTTTATATTGCGCAACCACCTCTTTATAAATTAAAACAAGGAAAACAAGAGTTTTATATTCAAAATGATGAGGAATTAGAAGCAAAATTAAAAGAACTTCCTGCTAGTCCAAAACCACAAATTTCTCGATACAAAGGTTTAGGAGAAATGGATGCGGAACAATTATGGGAAACAACAATGAATCCTCAAAATCGTTCAATGTTACAAGTAACAGTTGAAGATGCTGCTGAAGCTGATCAAGTGTTAGATATGTTAATGGGCGATAAAGTAGAACCACGTCGTGAATTTATTGAAGCAAATGCGAAATTTATTGATGTGAATGATTTAGATATTTAATGATTGAAGAAGAGGAGAGACAACATGTCTGAGGAAAAAGATTTAGAATTTTTCGAAGAAAAATTCGAACCAACGGATTTAGCCAAAACGATGCGTAAATCGTTTTTGGAATATTCCATGAGTGTTATTGTATCTCGTGCACTTCCAGACGTTCGTGATGGTTTAAAACCTGTTCACCGTCGTATTTTATATGGAATGCATGAATTAGGAGTAACGCCAGATAAACCCCATAAAAAATCAGCTCGTATTGTTGGGGATGTAATGGGTAAATACCATCCACACGGGGACTCGGCGATTTATGATGCAATGGTTCGTATGGCACAAGATTTCTCATATCGTTATCCATTAATTGATGGTCACGGAAACTTTGGTTCTGTTGACGGAGATAGTCCAGCGGCAATGCGTTATACAGAAGCAAGAATGAGTAAAATTGCTTTAGAAATGTTACGAGATATTAATAAAGATACGATTAATTATCGTGATAACTATGATTCAACAGAACGTGAACCAGAAGTTTTACCATCTCGTATTCCAAACCTTTTAGTCAATGGAGCAACAGGGATTGCAGTAGGGATGGCAACGAATATTCCTCCACATCATTTAGGAGAAGTTATTTCTGCATTACATTTATTAATGAAAAATCCTGATGTTACAACAGCTGAATTGATGGAAGTATTACCTGGTCCTGATTTTCCAACAGGTGGAATTGTATTAGGTAAATCTGGCATTCGTCGTGCTTATGAAACAGGTCGTGGATCGATTACGGTTCGTGGTCGTGTACAAATCGAAGAATTAAAAAATGGAAAAGAACGTATTATTATTACGGAATTACCATATATGGTAAATAAAGCTCGTTTAGTAGAACGTATTTCTCAATTGCATCATGAAAAGAAAATTGAAGGAATTACGTACTTAAATGACGAATCTGACCGTAAAGGAATGCATGTCGTGATTGAAGTGAGAAGAGATGTTTCTGCTTCAGTCGTTTTAAATAATTTATACAAATTAACTCCATTACAATCAAACTTTGGATTTAATATGTTAGCAATTGTAGGGCAAGAACCAAAAATTTTAAGCTTAAAAGAAATTTTACGACACTACTTAAATCACCAAGAAGAAGTGATTCGTCGTCGTAGTATTTTTGAAAAGAAAAAAGCAGAAGATCGTGCTCATATTTTAGAAGGATTACAAGTAGCTTTAGACCATATTGATGCCATTGTTGCAATTCTTCGTAGTTCTGCTAGTGGTGATATTGCTAAAGAACGCTTCATGAATGAATATGGATTAAGTGATAAACAAGCTCAAGCTATCTTAGATATGAGAATGGTTCGCTTAACAGGATTAGAACGTGAGAAAATCGATGCAGAATATGCAGATTTACAAGCACTCATCAAAGAATTAAATGAAATCTTAGCAAGCGAAGAAAGACGTTATGAAATTATCGAACAAGAATTATTAGAAATTCAACAAAAATTTGATAATCCTCGTCGTACTGAATTATTAGTCGGAGAAGCTTTAAGTTTAGAAGATGAAGACTTAATTGAAGAAGAAGATGTAGTCATTACTTTAACGAAGAATGGCTATATTAAACGATTAGCAAATTCTGAATTTAAAACACAACGTCGTGGTGGTCGTGGTGTTCAAGGAATGAGCGTCCATGATGATGACTTTGTAGAAAATATGATTTCATGTTCAACACATGATTCATTATTATTCTTCACGAATACAGGTAAAGTATATCAAGCAAAAGGATATGAAATTCCAGAATACAGTCGTACTGCTAAAGGATTCTTATTCTTTACAACTTTACGTGGAACTGTTAAACGTGTGAAATTATCAGATTTCAAAAATATTCGTACAAATGGATTACGTGCAATTCAATTACGAGAAGATGATCAATTAATTCGTGTAGTCGTAACAAGTGGTCAAGACGGAATCATTCTTGGAACGTATCATGGAAATGCTGTAACATTCCATGAAGAAAAAGTTCGTGCAATGGGTCGTACAGCAGCAGGGGTTCGAGGTGTATCTCTACGTGATGATGACTATGTGATTGGAATGGATATTTTAACACCAGAACGTGAAGTATTAGTCGTTAGTGAAAAAGGATACGGTAAACGTACAGCTGCCAGCGAATATGCCTTAAAAGGTCGTGGTGGTAAAGGAGTTAAAACTCTTCGTATTACTGAGAAAAATGGTCCTCTTGTATGCTTAAGAACTGTAACGGGTGAGGAAGATTTAATGATTATGACGAATAAAGGAGTAATTATTCGATTCCACGCTTCAGATGTTTCTCAAACAGGTCGTGGTGCTCTTGGAGTGCGTATGATGCGTTTAGATCAAGATGCTATTGTAAGTTCATTAGCTATTGTAGATCGTGAAGAGGAAGCAGAAGAAACGGTCACTTCATCCGAAGAAACAGTTGTTTCTGAAAAAGTAACCGAAAACTTACAAAACTTCGCACAAGAATTAGTAGACGAACAAGAATAAAACAATAAAAATAGACTTTTCTAAATGAGCAAAGGTGTTAAACTCACTTATATGCTTTGAGGAAAAGTCTTTTTTCTATTTATGATGAAGATACAAAATATTAAGCAATCCTTTAGAAAAATCTGACTTTAGTCACTAGTAAAGCGCTATTTTTAGGTGTATAATCAGCGTAATTACAGGATGGGAGGAATTTTATCATGATTGAATTTAAACAAGCAACAAAAAAATATGGAGATAAGGTAGCTTTAAACAACTTAAACTTAACCATTGAAAGTGGAGAAATTGTTGGATTAATTGGACATAATGGTGCAGGAAAATCCACAACCATTAAATCATTAGTGAGTATTTTACCACTAACAAGTGGAACGATTGAAGTAGATGGTGTTCCTCTATCACAAGATCCATTAACAATTAAGCGAAAAATTGGATATGTAGCAGATTCTCCAGATTTATTTTTACGTTTAACGGCTAATGAATTTTGGGAATTAATTGCAGTTTCTTATCAATTAACGATGAATCAAATAGAAGAAAGATTAACCTATTTATTAGAGTTATTTGACTTTACTCCTTATCGTTATGATGTGATTGAGTCATTTTCTCATGGAATGCGACAAAAAGTATTTGTTATTGGGGCTTTATTATCTGACCCAGATATTTGGATTTTAGATGAACCATTAACCGGTTTGGATCCACAAGCTGCCTATGATTTGAAAAAAATGATGCGTGAACATGCCGAAAAAGGAAAAACAGTATTATTTTCTACCCACGTATTAGAAGTAGCGGAACAATTATGTGATCGTATTGCCATTTTGAAAAAAGGTGAATTACTATTTTACGGCACAATTGAAGAATTAAAAGAACATAATCCTCAAGAGTCTCTTGAAAGTATTTATTTATCTTTAGCGGGACGTAAGGAAGGAGAGACTGTCGATGAATCTGCAAGCTGTTAGAAAATTAGTGAAGTTGAATTTATTATATGCAGTTGCTCCTGCTCAATTAGCTGCTTATCGACAAAAGCAAGAAAAAAATCCACTGAAAAAAATCGATATTCCTAAGAAAATCCTTCGTTCTCAGCTTATGATTGGATTAATTTATATTGCTTTTTTTGGAGTACTTAATTCATTTGTGAACCCTATTGGAGAAAATCCTGTCCTATTTGCGAATATGATTAGTATTTTTAGTGCTTTTACATTTTCTCAAAGTTTTATTGCATTTTATAATGTATTTTACGAAAGTAAAGATTTAACTTCTTATCGACCTTATGCATTTAGAGAAGTAGAAATTATTCTTGGAAAAGCTATTTCTGTTATGATGGTCGCTTTAATGGGATTAGGCCCTATTATTGCTTATTTTATCGTTTTACCGATTCAATATGGAAAAGATTTTTGGTATACCATTCCTTTAATGATCATTAACTGTTTTATCTTATTAGTCTTTTTAGGAGTATTTATTTTTACACTCGTACATTATTTGACAAGTTTGTCATTTTTTAAGAAACATAAAAATATTATTTCGAATATTTTATTAGGATTTGTTTCTATTTTTTCAGGATTACTTTATATTTTAATTTCTAATCATAATACTGTTTCAATATTAACGAAACAAGAGAGAGCTTTTATTCCTCCGTTTGAAGCTTTTTATGCGATGATTCTTCATCCATTATCATTTGATGGAATAATTGGCTATATTGGATGGATTGGAATTACAGTTCTCTTATTAGTAAATATTCACTATAAAGTATTGCCAACTTTTTATGAAAAAGCAATGGAAGTTAGTTCAATTCAACAATATTCTAAAAGAGTACGTAGCTTTACATTGGATAATTTTTCAAAATTAGTGAGAAAATATCATATCCAATTAATGAAAGAAGGTTCCATTATTGTTCAAGGGATTATTGCACCAAGTATTTTACCGTTTTTGATGTTATTACCAATGATTTTTGGAGTAACTAGAGAAGGAGTTAATCTTACAGAATTTTTTACCTTCCGATTTTTACTTTCGTATTTATTATTTGCACTAATGTTTGCAATGACGAATTCCTTTGGAAATAACTTAACAAGTATTGGTTTTTCTTTGGAAAGAGATAATTTTGAATATTTAAAAGTATTACCTATTGATATGAAAAAATATACTCATGAAAAATTCAAAGTCTTATTTTTATCACAGTCTTCTGTGCCAATTCTATTATTAAGTATTGTATTATTAGTATTACGCATGCCAATTTTATTAATATTAGCAGTAATAGTTACTTGGTTTTCGATTAGTTTTGGGTTATCAGCTTGGGGATTTGAAAGAGACTATCGTCTACGTGTTCCGAATTGGAGTAATATTGTCGAACTACAAAGTCGAGGAAATAAATTTTTATTAGGAATTTTAATGTTTATTTTATTTATCCTTTTAATCCTTTGTATAGTGGCATCTTTCCCAATTATTCACTTCCTTCCAGAAAATATTGGGTATATGATAGGTGCTGTAGCTTTTGTTATTCTGAATGGACTAGGGCTATTCTTTGGTGAATATTATTTAAGAAAATTGAAAAAAGCTTTATAATAATAGAAGAGAGGGGAGTATGTAGAAATGAGTGAAAAAAAATATTATCTGCAATTACAGATTTCCCTGAAATATCTGATGAAATGATTAATGAAAATGGTGAAGTAGTTATTGATGAGTTTTATCAAAATATGATACATCAAATTGATTCTCATGATGAAGGAGAAAAATATTCTAAAGAAGAATTATTAAAAGAATTAGGGATTGTTTAACTTCTCTGCTAAAATAATATTTACATGATTGAAGACCATGGTGATATTGATATATAGGACTCCATAGTGAAAACTATGGAGTTTTTATACTTTTAATTATAGTTTTTAATTATAACTGAAGATAATAATTAGATAATTGACTAGAACAGTTTCTACTGTTATTCTAAGTTTAGTTAAAGAACAGCACTGTGAAAAGGTGAGTAGAGAAGGAAACTTGTTTAGAGAGTCTCGGTAGGTGAAAAGAGATCAAGAGAGAATTTTTGAAGATGGCCTTGGAGTGTTAGGTATTGAATGATTAAATATCTACGGGTAGCCCGATATAGCAAGAGTATAGAAATACTCAATGAGGGAATTATTGCGAAATAATTCTAAAACAAGGTGGTAACGCGAAATTTCGTCCTTGCAGTGAAAACTGTAAGGATTTTTTATTTTAGGAGGAATGTATGATGACAAAACAACAAGCACCATTTAGAGTAGATCACGTAGGAAGTTTCTTACGTCCAAAAGAATTAGTAGAAGCAAGAGAAAAATTTGCAAACGGTGAAATTACACGTGAAGAATTAACAGCAGTAGAAGATAAAAATATTCAAGAAATTGTAAAAAAACAAATTGCTGCTGGTTTACAAGGGGTAACAGATGGAGAATTCCGTCGTGCTTACTGGCATTTAGACTTCTTTTGGGGGTTTAATGGAGTAGAACATGTAGTGGGTGAACGTGGATATTTATTTCATGGAATTGAAACTAAAGCTGATACAGCAGTACTTAAAGAACCAATTAATGGGAAAAATCATCCATTTGTTAAACATTTTGAGTTTTTAAGAGATTTAGTAAAAGAGGAAGATGTGATTGTTAAATTTACTATTCCTTCTCCTTCACAATTTTATTTTGAATTAATTCGTACACCAGAACATGTTGCTGCTTGGGAAGCTGTTTATCCAACAACAGATGAATTATTCGAAGCTATTATTAAAGCATACTCTGAAGTGATTCAAGATTTATATGATGCAGGACTTAAGACATTACAATTAGACGACTGTACATGGGGAGCTTTAGTAGACGATGGATTTACAAAACGTTTCCGTGAAGAGCGTCCATTAGAAGAAGTAAGAAGAGAGTTTGCTGCTCGTGCGTTACGTTTAAATAATGGTGTCATTGCAAATGCACCTAAAGATTTAGTCATTAATACTCACGTTTGTCGTGGTAATTTCCATTCTACTTGGATTTCTCAAGGAGGATACAATAAAGTAGAAGATGAGTTATTAGGTGGCGAAAATGTCAATGCTTATTATTTAGAATTTGATACAGACCGCGCAGGGGACTTTAAACCATTAGCAAAAGTTGGAACAGAGAAAAAAGTAGTTCTTGGACTATTAACATCAAAATTTGCTGATTTAGAAAATAAAGATGAAATTATTGCTCGTATTAAAGAAGCTAGTCAATATGTACCATTAGAAAATCTATATTTAAGCACACAATGTGGATTTGCTTCAACAGAAGAAGGAAATGTAATTAAAGAAGAAGATCAATGGAAGAAAATTGCATTAATTAGTGAAATTGCACAAGAAGTTTGGGGAAAATAAACTTAATATTATAAAACAAACAAAGGGCTATGGGGAGATTCATTTTAATCCATAGCCTTCCATTTTTTTGAAAGGAAGTGTTATTATGACAACATTTCAACAACAACTAACACAAGCATTTAAAACGTTAAAACAAGCAAAATGGGTAAATTTAAGCCATAAAATTGATGCAAATAGTCCTCATTTTCCTGCTTTGCCAGCATTAGAACAAAAAGATTTATTTACATTAAAAGATGGTTTTCATGTACAACAATTATCAGTAGTGACTCAATATGGAACACATATTGATCCGCCTTGCCATTTTGTTGAAGGTGGACGATTCCTTGATGAATTAGGGTTAAAAGATTTACTTTTACCATTGTACGTGATTGATCGTTCAAAAGAAGTAGCTGAAAATCCAAACTACGAATTATCCAAAGAAGATGTATTAGCATTTGAAGAAGAATATGGTAAGATTGAACCTGGTGCATTTGTTGCCTTTCGTAGTGATTGGTCACATCGTTGGCCAAGTCAAGATGAGGTTCGTAATCTTGATGAAAATGGAGTTCAACAAACACCAGGTTGGAGTAAAGAAGCACTTGAATTTTTAATTCATGAACGTCATGTAAAAGCAGTTGGACATGAAACTTTAGATACAGATTCAGGAGTTCATGCAGCGGCACATGGGTTAACGAATGAGTATTATTTATTAAGCCAAAATATTTATCAAGTAGAAGTATTAGCAAATCTTGATCAAGTTCCTGCAGTAGGTGCGGTTATTTCAGTCTCTTACCCAAACTGGAAACGTACACCAGGTTCACCTGTTCGTGCTATCGCTTATTTACCAGAAGCTGAATAATAGAAAAGAGGAAAAAATATGTCAAATTATGAAAATTGTAACTGTTGTCAAAGAGCGCCTTTCCGCTTAGATCACGTAGGAAGTTTCTTACGTCCAGAAAGATTAAAAGAAGCACGTGCTAAATTTAGTGCTGGAGAAATTACTGCTGAAGAATTAGAACGAGTAGAAAATGAAGAAATCATTGCCTTAGTTGAAAAAGAAAAAGAGCTTGGTCTTCAATCCATTACAGACGGAGAATTCCGTCGTGCCTTCTGGCACTTAGATTTCTTAGAAAACTTAGATGGAGTAGAACTAGTAGAGGTAGAACATTTTTCAGTTCAATTCAAAGATAAAGATGTAAAACCAAAAACTTTACGTATTGTTGGAAAAATTGATTTTTCAGAGAGCCATCCATTCGTAAAACACTTCAAATTCTTAAAAGAACATGCAGGAGATACACCGGTAAAATTAACGATTCCTTCACCAAGTATGTTACATTTAATTACACAAGTACGTGAGAAAAACTATGTTCCAATTGATCGTTACAAAGATAATGAAGCATTATTCTATGATGATGTTGTAGCAGCCTATCGTAAAGCTTTACAATACTTCTACGACTTAGGATGCCGTAATATTCAATTAGATGATACAAGTTGGGGAGAATTCTGTGCTTTAGATAAGCGTGAAGCCTATGAAGCACGTGGTTTTGACCTAGAACAAATTGCTCGTGATTATGTAGACGTGTTAAACCGTGTAATTGAGTGGAAACCTGAAGATTTAGTAGTAAATATGCATATTTGCCGTGGTAACTTCCGTTCAACATGGTTCTCAAGTGGTGGTTATGAACCAGTTGCTAAGACATTATTCGGTCATTGCCGTGTAGATGGATTCTTCTTAGAATATGATAGTGATCGTGCTGGAGATTTTACTCCACTTTGTTATATTAAAGACCAAAAAGTGGTATTAGGATTGATTACTTCTAAATTTGGTGACTTAGAAGATAAAGATGAAGTCATTGCTCGTATTAATGAAGCGAGTCAATACGTTCCTCTTGAACAACTATGCTTAAGTCCTCAATGTGGATTCTCTTCAACAGAAGAAGGAAATATCTTAACAATTGAAGCACAATGGGATAAATTAAAACTAATTGACGAAATTGTTCGTGAAGTTTGGAAATAATTTTTTAAACAGTATGTGGATTATTCTGCGTACTGTTTTTTATATAAAAAATAATGCAAAATCGTTGTCAGAATGCAATTTCTCTGCTATAATAATGGAACGTGAGTATTAGTATTAATACTCTCCTTGCTTGTTCAAAAGAATAAGCCAAAAGACCATAAGGAGGTGACAGTCAATGAGTCAAACATCAAAATACGAGATTTTATACATCATCCGTCCAAACATCGATGAAGCTGCTAAAGCTGAATTGGTTGCAAGATTTGATGCTGTATTAACAGACAATGGCGCTGTTGTTGTTGAATCTAAAGACTGGGCGAAACGTCGTTTTGCATACGAAATTAAAGATTTCCACGAAGGTATCTATCATTTAGTGAACATCACTGCTGAAGATGCAAAAGCAATTGACGAATTCGACCGTTTAGCTAAAATCAGCAATGACATCTTACGTCATATGATTGTTAAAGTAGAAGCATTTGCTTAATATTAAGTAAAACAAATCTTGAAAGGAGCAGATACTATGATCAATAATGTTGTGTTAGTAGGTCGTTTAACTCGACCAGTAGACTTAAAATATACTCCAAATGGAGTAGCAGTTGGAACTTTTTCAATTGCATGTGAGCGCCGTTATACAAATCAACAAGGAACTAGAGATACAGACTTTATTAGCTGTAGAGTTTGGAGAAAAGCTGCAGAAAATTTAGCGAAGTTTACTCGTAAAGGTTCATTAATTGGTGTTGAAGGACATATTGAAACTAGAAGTTATGACAAT
>QWCR01000380.1_pt1 | contig 19052 bp, 13 predicted proteins | sample 1972581 | NCBI WGS metagenome assembly QWCR01 (sample SAMN09866703, study PRJNA288562) | Human oral metagenome isolate pre4_saliva, whole genome shotgun sequencing... | isolation source: mouth | host: Homo sapiens | place: USA: California
CTCTGAGTCAGCATCAACAAGTGCATCTGAGTCAGCAAGCACATCAGCTTCAGAATCAGCATCAACAAGTGCATCTGAGTCAGCATCAACAAGTGCATCTGAATCAGCATCAACAAGTGCGTCAGAATCAGCAAGCACATCAGCATCTGAGTCAGCATCAACAAGTGCATCAGAATCAGCAAGCACAAGCGCATCTGAATCAGCATCAACAAGTGCATCAGAATCAGCAAGCACAAGCGCCTCTGAGTCAGCAGGTAAGTCAAGACAGCAATTGCCAAATACAGGTACAGAAGCTTCCAAATCATCTGTACTTTTAGGAGCTTTGGCAGCTGTGACTGGTTTAGGTATGTTTGCGAAACGCCGTAAACGTGATGATGAAGAGTAATCGGATTAAAAATACATAGAAAGTATTGTTATTTCGATTTATGAAGAATCCCTTGGATGAAAAAAACATCCAGGGGATTTTTTGATACTAAAAGTGAATAGAAGCTGAAAAATAGGGTAAAAAATGTTATAATATTAGGAAAGGAGAATAACTTCATGACTGAAAAAATTACGGTAATTGTACCAGTTTATAATGTTGAAAATTACCTAAATAAATGTTTGGATAGTCTGATTAACCAAACTTACAAAAATCTTGAAATTATTGTCATAAATGATGGCTCTACAGATAATTCGGGGACAATTTGTCAAGAGTATGCACAAAAAGATAATCGAATTGTCTATATTGAAAAAGAAAATGGTGGTCAATCGGAAGCAAGAAATATGGCCTTAGATCGAATGACTGGATCTTATGTGACCTTTGTTGATTCGGATGATTGGGTCGAGTTAGATTATGTAGAAATTCTATATAAAAAAATAACGGAGTATCAGGCTGATATTGCTGTTGGAAATTATTATTCTTTTAATGAATTTGAGAGGATGTACTACTTCCATATATTTGGAGATTCCTATTATGAGAAAGTTTATGACAATGTTTCTATCTTTGAAAACTTGTATGAGTCTCAAGAAATGAAGAGTTTCGCTTTGATATCTGTTTGGGGAAAACTTTATAAGGCAGATTTGGTTAAGCACTTACGTTTTGATATAGGTAAGCTGGGAGAAGATGGTTATCTCAATCAAAAGATTTACTTACTTGCTGAGAAGACAATTTATTTGAATAAAGGCTTATATGCTTATCGCCAAAGAGAAGGAAGTAGTTCCAGAATTTGGACGGAAAAGTGGATGCATGCCTTGGTTGATGCTATGTCTGAACGGATTACTCTACTAGCTAATATGGGATATCCTCTTGAGAAACACTTAGCAGTTTATCGTCAGATGTTGGAAGTCAGCATTGCGAACGGTCAAGCTAGTGGCTTATCTGATACAGCAACGTATAAAGAGTTTGAAATAAAAAGAACTCTTTTAAATCAGTTATCAATACAGGCGCAAAAGGAAAAGAAGGCTGTTGTTCTCGCAGCAAATTATGCCTATGTAGACCAAGTTTTAACGACTATCAAGTCTATTTGTTACCACAATCGCTCAATCCGTTTTTATTTGATTAATAGTGATTTTCCAAATGAATGGATTACGCAATTAAATAAGCGATTGGAAAAGTTTGATTCAGAAATTATCAATTGTCGGGTAACTTCTGAGCAAGTTTCACGTTATAAAACAGATATTAGTTACACTGTGTTTTTGCGTTATTTTGTGGCTGATTTCGTGAAAGAAGACAAAGCTCTTTATTTGGATTGTGATCTAGTTGTAACAAAAAATCTAGATGACTTGTTTGAGATAGATTTACAGAACTATCCTTTGGCTGCTATTCGAGATTTTGGAGGCAGAGCCTATTTCGAACGAGAAATATTTAATGCAGGTGTTCTCTTGATTCATAATGCTCTTTGGAAACAAGAGAATATGACTCAAAAGCTGATTGACCTAACCAATGAATGGCATGATAAGGTAGATCAGGCCGATCAGAGTATTTTAAATATGCTTTTTGAAAATAAATGGCTAGAATTAGACTTTGATTATAATCATATTGTCATTCATAAACAGTTCACTGATTATCGATTACCTGTAGGTCAGAATTATCCTGCTATTATTCATTATCTTTCTCATAGGAAACCGTGGAAAGATTTGGCTGCCCAAACCTATCGTGATGTTTGGTGGTATTACCATAATCTAGAATGGACAGAGTTGGGACAAAATTATCATTTACATCCGCTACAAAAGTCTCATATCTATCCTATAAAAGAACCTTTCGCTTGTTTAATTTATACTGCTTCAGATCATATCGAACAAATTGATACATTAATTCAATCCTTACCAGATATTAAGTTTAAGATTGCTGCTAGAGTTATGGTCAGTGATCGTTTGCAACAATTGTTGGTTTATCCAAATGTGACTATTTTTAATGGCATCCATTATTTGCTAGATGTAGATTCCGAACTGGTCGATACTTGTCAAGTTCTTTTAGATATTAATCATGGTGAAAAAACAGAGGAAATGTTAGATCAATTTTCAGAAAGAGGAAAGTTGATTTTGGCTTTTGAAAATACAAAATATCGTGAAGTTGGGCAGCTAACATACAAAGTAGAACAAGTGCAGGAAATGATTGAGAAATTAAGAGAAATAAGTTAATGATGTTGAATATTAGGATGTGATTAATAATCTTATTAGGTGAAAATGGTTGTATGTTATAGCAGTTTGATACGAAATTGATTATAAGGAAATTATGCTAATGAATAAAAAATCTATAGTTTTTAATGCAGATAATAAATATGTAGATAAATTGGAAACTGTAATTAAATCTATTTGTTGTCACAACGATTACTTAAAATTTTATGTCTTTAATGATGATATCTCATCTGAGTGGTTTTTGATGATGAATAAGAGATTGAAGACTATACACTCTGAAATAGTAAATGTTAAGATAGTAGATCATGTTCTTAAAAAATTTCATTTACCATTAAAAAATTTAAGTTATGCTGCTTTCTTTCGCTATTTTATACCTAATTTTGTAACGGAGAGTCGTGCTTTATATCTAGATTCTGACATCATTGTTACAGGAAGTTTAGACTATTTATTTGATATAGAACTAGATGGTTATGCCTTGGCAGCAGTAGAAGATTCTTTTGGTGATGTTCCTTCTACCAATTTTAACTCCGGAATGTTATTAGTTAATGTAGATACTTGGAGAGATGAAGATGCTTGTTCGAAACTGTTAGAACTGACCAATCAATATCATGAAACAGCATATGGAGATCAAGGGATTTTAAATATGTTATTCCATGATAGATGGAAAAGATTAGACCGAAATTTTAATTTTATGGTGGGGATGGATAGCGTCGCACACATAGAAGGAAATCATAAATGGTATGAGATTTCTGAGTTGAAAAATGGAGATTTACCTAGTGTTATACATTATACTGGGGTAAAACCTTGGGAAATAATTTCCAATAATCGCTTTAGAGAAGTTTGGTGGTTTTATAATCTGTTAGAATGGTCTGATATTTTATTGAGAAAAGACATTATTAGTCGTAGTTTCGAAGAACTTGTATACAGTCCTAAAGCTCATACAGCAATTTTTACAGCTAGTTGTGAGATGGAGCATGTGGAATATTTGATAGAAAATTTACCAGAGGTACATTTTTCTATACTAGCACATACATATTTTGCGTCTAGTGTCGTTGCTTTATTAAGATATAGCAATGTTACGATTTATCCTTGTTTTTCTCCATTTGATTATCGAAAAATTTTGGATAATTTAGATTTTTATTTAGATATTAATCATTATCAAGAAGTGGATAATATTGTATCCGTTGTTCAACAACTATCTAAATCAATTTTTGCCTTTGAAAATACTAGTCATGATATAGGCAATCAAACTAATATATTTTCTTCAACCGAACCAAACAAAATGGTAGAGGCTATTAGACAATTCATAGGAGAATAAGTTTATGGAAGACGAATTAATCAGTATTATAGTTCCAATTTACAATGTTGAAAAATATTTGCGACAGTGTTTAGATAGTATTCAGAATCAGACTTATCAGAATTTTGAGTGTTTATTAATCAATGATGGTTCTCCAGATAATTCAGCAGATATCTGTAGAGAATATGTTGAAAAAGATTCTCGTTTTCGTTATTTTGAAAAAGAAAATGGAGGTCTATCAGATGCACGTAATCATGGAATTAGACAATCAAAAGGTTCCTATCTTACTTTTGTAGATTCTGATGATTGGTTGGAAAATGATGCTTTACAACTGTTATATGGTGCATTGGAAAAAGAAAATGCGGATATTAGTATCGGACGTTATAATTGTTACGATGAGTCACGTTACCAATATTTGTTTTATGATTCTAATCCAGATGATTCTCTTGAGGTGATAGAAGGAAAAGAAATCATAGATAGAGAAGGTATCGAAGAAATGCAAACTGGGAATTGGACTGTAGCTTATTTGAAATTATTCAAGAGAGAGCTATTAGAGAATTTGCCATTTCCTTTAGGAAAAATTGCGGAAGATACTTACTGGACATGGAAAGTATTTCTAAGAGCTTCAAGTGTTGTCTATTTAAATAGTTATATTTATTGGTACCGTGTTGGTTTGCCTGATACTTTATCAAATATATGGAGTGAAAAGCGTATGTATGATGAAATCGAGGCTAGGGAAGAAAAGCTAGCTATTTTAGCTAGTTTGAATTATGACTTGACCAATCATATTTTGATTTATAAAAATAGATTACAAAGAGTAGTAGCAAAATTAGAAGAACAAAATATGCAGTCTACGGAGATTTATAGAAGAATGATGGAAAAATTGTCTTTCCTACCGTAGATAGTAATAAATAATGAGATAATACAATATGAAACTACATTTAACAAATTTATACGGTATGGCAGGTGATAGTACTGTTATTCTAGCTCAAAATGCTGTTCAAAAGATAGCCACTCAACTGGGATTTAGAGAAGTTGGTATTTATTTTTACAATATCGCTTCAGATAGCTTATCTGAAATGAATAAGCGTCTGGATGGCATTATGGCCAGTATCTCTATTGGAGATATATTAGTCTTTCAGTCTCCTACTTGGAATGGTTTTGAATTTGATCGTCTCTTTTTGGACAAATTAAAGGATATGCAAGTAAAGATTATTTGTTTTATTCATGATGTTGTCCCTCTTATGTTTGATAGTAACTACTATCTCATGAAAGAGTATATGTACATGTATAATCTATCGGACGTTTTGATTGTTCCATCTGAACAGATGAAAGAACGCCTGATGGAAGAAGGCTTGAAAACTAAGAAAATTCTTGTTCAAGGTATGTGGGATCATCCTCATGATTTGTCTCTTTACACCCCATCCTTTAAAAAAGAACTCTTTTTTGCTGGAAGTTTGGAACGTTTTCCAGACTTACAAAATTGGTCTCAAGACACACCTTTGAGAGTATTTTCAAATAAAGGAGAAGCGAGTTCCAATGCTAGAAATCTCAGTATCGAAGGATGGAAAAAAGATGAGGAACTATTGCTAGAATTATCAAAAGGTGGATTTGGCCTTGTCTGGGGAACTCATCAAAATGATGGAGAAAGTAATCAATACTATACCTTAAATATATCTCATAAGGTTAGTACCTATCTAACAGCTGGTATCCCAGTGATTGTACCAAGTAGTTTGTCAACTGCTAAATTTATAGTAGATCAAGGCTTGGGCTTTGTGGCAGACAGCCTAGAAGAGGTTCATGAGATAGTTGATAAAATGAATCAACAAGAATATCAAGAAATAACAAATCGGATAAAGACCTTTAGCTATCTGTTAAAAGAGGGTTATTTCACTAAAAAGTTATTGGTAGATGCAATCTATCACTTAGGAATTGATTAAGAGAACAAGATGATTAAAACAATTGTATTAGCTGGTGATCGCAATTACACCACGCAGTTAGAAACAACTATAAAATCTATTCTATACCACAATCGAGATGTTAAGATTTATATTTTAAATCAAGATATTATGCCAGATTGGTTTCGAAAACCACGAAAAATAGCTCGTATGTTAGGTAGTGAGATTATCGATGTTAAACTACCTGAACAAACTGTGTTTCAAAATTGGAAAAAACAAGCTCACATTAGTTCGATTGCCTATGCTAGATATTTTATCCCAGATTATATACAGGAAGATACTGTTTTGTATTTGGATTGTGATTTAATTATCAATGATAAATTAGACAGTCTATTTGATCAGGATATAGAAGAACGTTATATCGCAGCGATTAGAGATGCAAATGGTCAAGGTTTTAATACTGGTGTCCTACTAATCAACAATAAAAAATGGCGTCAAGAGAAACTAAAAGAACGATTAATTGAACAGTCCATCCTAACAACGAAGGAAGTTGAAGAGGGGCGTTTTGAACATTTTAACGGTGATCAAACGATTTTCAATCAGGTCTTGCAAGATGATTGGTTAGAGCTAGGTCGAGCTTATAATTTACAAGTAGGACATGATGGTGTTGCTTTGTATAATAATTGGCAGGAACATCTAGCTTTTAATGGCAAACCAGTGGTAATTCATTTTACGACCTATAGAAAGCCTTGGACTACCTTGATAGCCAATCGTTATCGTGATTTATGGTGGGAATTTCATGATTTGGAGTGGACTAAAATCTTACAACATCATTTATCAGAGTTTGAAATGACATCGCTTCTAGATAAGGGATTTTCTTGTTTAACTTTGACAAATTCCCAAGATTTAGAAGGAATAGAAGAGTTAGTTACAGCTCTACCAGATGTGGTATTTCATATCGCGGCTTGGACAGATATGGGGGACGAACTAACAAAATTAGCTGTATATGATAATGTGAGATTGCATCCACAGATTGTTCCTCCTGTATTAGATAAGCTGAAAGAGAAATCAAATCTTTACTTGGATATCAATCATGGTAGTGCAGATGAGAATTTTTTAAAATCTTTGAAAGAACAAGAAAAAATACTGCTAGCTTTTCAATCGACTCGGCATGGAGATTTAGGACAAATCGTTTTCGGAAATGGGAAAGTGTCCTTTATGATTGATGCAATTAAAGATTTTAAGAAAAATGATCATTTTACCTGTTTTCGACAAGTCCCAAGTTTAACTTGTTTGACTTTTACGGCTTCTCAGGATATTGAACAGCTGGATTACTTGGCCGAACAGTTGCCAAATGTTGTTTTTCAAGTTGCTGCTTGGACAGCTATGGGGCCAAAATTATATGATTTGTCTAATCGTTATCCTAATATTCAGCTCTATCCAGTAATTTCTAGAGATAAGCTAGAAGAGTTGAAGGAAAAGATGGATGTTTATTTAGATATCAATCTACTGACATCAACAGCTGATATTGTTGCAGAAATAACTCATCTATCTAAACCTATACTAGCCTTTTATAAATCTCAAAATGGGAATAATGGTCAAAGGTTGTATTCAAGTGAATATCCTGAACGAATGTTGGCTGATTTGCAAAAATTGATCAATAAGGATATGCTAGAAAAACAGCTTGATCCAATTCAGGTAAAAGGGATAGATGAAACCTTGGATTGTATTATTGAACACAATTCTTCTTTGGTCCGTTTTGGAGATGGGGAAATCAATATGCTTGCAGGGCATTCGATTCCCTACCAGGATTATGATGAAGAGTTGGTTTCAACTATGAGAGAAATCATCGGACAGGAAAGCAACCAAGAATTAGTGGTATGTCTTCCTGATGCCTTTACAGATCGTTTCAAGTTTACATCGTGGGCGATTCCATTTTGGAAAGATCACATGGATTATTATATGGATTTTTACAGAGAACTATGTAGTAATTCATGGTATGGATCAACCTTTGTATCTCGTCCTTATATTGATTTTGAAGACAAGAGTCAAGCTAAAGATCAATTTGAAAAGTTGAAAAGCATCTGGAAAAACCGTGATTTACTGATAGTCGAAGGTGCGACTTCTCGTTCGGGTGTAGGGAATGATTTGTTTGATGAGGCCAATTCTATTAAACGGATTATTTGTCCTTCTCATAGTGCTTTTTCTAGAGTTCATGAAATTGAACAAGAAATTGAAAAACATGCGGCTGGTCGCTTGATTTTATGTATGCTTGGCCCTACAGCTAAAGTTTTAGCTTATCATTTAAGTCAAAAAGGTTATCAGGTATTGGATATCGGTCATATCGATTCAGAATATGAGTGGATGAAGATGGGAGCTAAAACCAAGGTTAAATTTTCACATAAACATACAGCAGAGTATAATTTTGATCAAGATATTGAATTCATTGAAGATGAAGTATATAATACTCAAATTGTTGCAAGGATAGTCAAATAAAATACTCAGTTACTTATCTATTATCTTTAGATACAATGAATTGGATTTAAGAGAACTTATATTTGCTGCTAGGTAAGTAAACTATCATATATTATTTTTGTTACAGTATACCCTTGATAAGGGTGAATTTAGTGGTTCTTATTCAAGTATTGGACTATACTAGATTTTTTAAATAAATGATAAGGATTTAAAATGGAAAATACCAAACGAGCGGTAGTTTTTGCGGGAGATTATGCTTATATTCGACAAATCGAAACGGCAATAAAGTCACTTTGTAGGCACAATAGTCATGTGAAAGTTTATGTACTAAATCAAGATATTCCCCAAGAATGGTTTAGTCAAATAAGAATATATTTACAAGAAATGGGGGGGGACTTGATTGATTGCAAGTTGATTGGCTCACAGTATACAATGAACTGGTCTAATAAATTATCTCATATCAATCATATGACCTTTGCACGCTATTTTATTCCAGATTTTGTAACAGAAGATAAAGTTCTCTATCTAGATAGTGATTTGATTGTGACTGGTGATTTGACCAATTTGTTTGAATTAGATTTAGGTGAAAATTATCTGGCAGCAGCACGTTCTTGCTTTGGAGCTGGAGTTGGCTTCAATGCTGGGGTTTTGTTGATTAACAATAAAAAATGGAAATTAGATAATATTCGTCAGAAGTTAGTTGAATTAACTGAGAAAGAACATGAAAATGTGGGAGAAGGAGATCAGTCTATTCTCAATATTCTTTTTCAAAATAGTTGTTACCAGCTAGAGGATACCTATAATTTTCAAATAGGTTTCGATGCCGGTGCAGCTGAGAAGAATCATGCTTTTATTTTTGAAATTCCACTGACTCCTCTTCCTAAAATTTTGCACTATATTTCTCCTGACAAACCATGGAAACAGTTTTCTGTTGGACGTCTGAGAAACGAGTGGTGGAAATATTCCCTTATGGAATGGAGTTATATAGTATCTAGCTGGAAAGAAAAGGGTGTATTTTATTCTGCAGATATCTATAGACCAGTATTAAGTTGCATGAATTTAACCAATTCTTGGTGTGTAGAAAAAATTGATTATCTAGTTGAACAATTACCAGAAGTACATTTTTATATTGCTGCTCATACTTTTATGTCGGATGAATTAAAGAGATTATCTAAGTATCAAAATGTGACCCTTTATCCTAATTCTTTTCCTATTTTGGTAGAAGAACTCCTAAAGAGTTCAGATATTTATTTGGATTTGAATTTGGATCAGAAACTAGTATATGTTTATGATTTGGTGAAGAAATATAATAAGCCTATGCTTAGTTTTGAAAGCAGTCGATACCAAGAACTAACTAATGATTGTTATGCAGGACTCTATTCAGATAAAGAACCAGAAGATTTAGTAGAAGCAATTAAGTTTTATATGAGAGAAAGAAGACTATGAGAAAATCCATTGTACTAGCGGCAGATAATGCCTATCTTATTCCCTTGGAAACAACAATAAAGTCTGTGTTATACCATAATAGGGATGTTGATTTTTATATTTTAAATAGTGATATAGCTCCTGAATGGTTTAAATTATTAGATCGGAAAATGGAAGTTGTGAATTCTACAATTCACAATGTGCACTTGGATAAAGAGATTTTTAAAGGATATAAAACTGGGCCACATTTAAATTATGCTTCTTATTTTAGATTTTTTGCGACAGAAGTAGTTGATTCTGATAGGGTATTGTATCTGGATTCAGATATCATTGTAACAGGGGATCTAAACTCTCTCTTTAAAATAGATTTTAAAGGACATTGTATTGGAGCCGTTGATGATGTTTATGCCTATGAGGGACGAAAATCTGGATTTAATTCTGGAGTTTTGCTAATGGATGTTGCAAAATGGGAAGAACATTCCATAGTTAATCGTTTATTGGAATTAGCTGCAGAGAAGAATCAAGCTGTTCATCTTGGGGATCAGAGTATTTTAAATATTTACTTTGAGGATAACTGGTTAGCATTAGATGAAGAATATAATTATATGGTTGGTGTTGATATTTATCACCTTAGTCAAGAATGTGAACGTTTGGATGATAATCCACCTGCAATTGTTCACTATGCTAGTCATGATAAGCCGTGGAATACATATAGTATATCTAGACTACGTGAATTATGGTGGACTTATAGAGATTTAGATTGGTTAGAGATTGCTTTTAAGCGTTCTAGTTTGAATTACTTTGAACGAAGTAATCAATCGCAAAAACAGGCTATGGTTGTAACTTGGAGTGCGGATATAAAACATTTAGAGTATTTATTACAACAGTTACCTGATTGGCATTTTCATGTTGCAGCCCCTGTTTTCTGTATTGATTCTCTGACTAAGTTATCTAGTTATACCAACATGACTCTGTATCAGTCTATACTTCATCAAAGAATTGACTGGTTATTGGATGATTCTAGCGTTTATTTAGATATTAATACAGGTGGAGAGGTTTTAGATGTAGTTACAAGAGCACACGAAAGAGGCAAGAAAATATTTGCATTTGACACAACACGTAAAAGTATGGATGATGCTATTTATGACGGTGTCTTTTGTGTGGACGAACCAGAAGCTTTAGTTAATGAAATTAAAAGGTTAGAGGAATAGTGATAATGAACGAATTAATTAGTGTTATAGTTCCTATATACAATACGGAAAAGTATTTAGTAGAGTGCGTTGAGAGTCTTAGGAAACAAACTTATTCTAATATTGAAATTATATTAGTAAATGATGGATCAACAGATGCTTCTATTGAAATCTGTGATGGGTTTGCAGAAAAAGATTCGCGGGTAAGAGTATTTCATAAAAAGAATGAAGGTGTGGCAGTTGCAAGAAATTTTGGTATTCAACAGTCTAATGGTCAATATGTTGTAATTGTAGATTCCGATGATATTGCAGTTGATAGAATGATCGAAGTCCTATATACTCAAATAAAGGAAAATGATGCCGATATAGCGGTAGGAAACTATTACATTTATGACGAAAGTGATGGTAATTTTTACTATTACATTATAGACGATGATTATTGTGTAGAAGTGTTATCCTCACAAGAGTTAATAGACAGACAGGCAGGGTCCTGGAAATGGAATAGTTCAGCTTTTATAGTAACAGTTGCGAAGTTGTATAAAAAAGAGTTGTTTGAAGATGTTTCGTTTACTCATGGTAGAAGATTTGATGATGAAGCTTCTACCCATAGACTGTTTTTAAGAAGTAAAAAAACGGTGTTTATCAACGATAATCTTTACCTTTATAGAAGACGTTCAGGTAGTATTATGAGGACTGGTTTTGATCTTTCTTGGGTAAGAGATTTAGTTGAAGTATTTTCCAAGAAAATATCAGATCTTGTTTTAGCTGGAGTAGATGTCTCAGTTATGCGTATTCGATTTGTCAACCTTTTAAAGGATTACAAACAAACTTTAGAATACCATCAATTAACAGATACTGAAGAATATAAAGATATTTGTTTTAGATTAAATGTGTTTTTTGATGCAGAGAGAAGAACTAAGAATTGAATTTTTTAAATTTTTCTTTTTTGTTTTAACTTAAAAAGAGTAAGGTTAGATTTTCAGTTAGAGAAAGGGAGGATTTCGTGAAAAAAATTTATTCATCGATAGCAATAAAAAAAGGACTAATAACTTTGTTTCTACTGTTTATCTATGTAGTAGGAAGCCGAATCACTCTTCCTTTTGTTGATTTGAACAGTAGAGACTTTCTAGGTGGGTCAACGGCATATTTGGCATTTTCAACCGCACTTCTGGGAGGAAATCTGAGAAGTATATCTCTATTTTCGATAGGCCTTTCACCATGGATGTCATCAATGATTTTATGGCAACTACTTTCCTTTTCTAAGAAATTGAATATTTCTTCGGGTGCAGTAGAAGTTCAAGATAGAAGGAAGATGTATGTAACTGTATTAAATACCATGTTATTAATAGCGGGAGCTTTCTTCCTAGTATGGTTATCAGATTTAAACGCGCAACTTGGAGTAGGTGGCTCTGTGGTCATTTTACTGTCTAGTATTGTTTTAAATATTCCACAAGATATTTTAAGTACATTTCAGCTTGTTCGAATTTCTATGGGAATAATGATATTGATTGCATTGAGCAGTATTGTATTGACCTATATGATGGTGCTCATGTATAGAGCGCGTTATCGTATACCTGTTCATAAAATTGGATTACGTAGCCGTTTCAAGAGGTATTCTTTTTTGGAAATTATGTTAAATCCTGCGGGGGGGATGCCTTTTATGTATGTGATGAGCTTTTTAAGTTTGCCTACCTATATCTTTTTACTACTACAGACTCTTTTTCCGCAGACTACAGTCTTCTCTGAATTATCAGCTCAATATGGCGTTGGAAAACCATTATGGATTTACTCATATATTGCCATGATTTTTTTATTTAGTATTGCTTTTGCTTTTGTCAATATGAGTGGTGATCAACTATCAGATCGTATGAAGAAATCTGGTGAGTATATATATGGAGTTTACCCGGGAGAGGACACAAGCCGCTTTATTAATCGCTTGATATTGCGCTTTTCGATTATAGGGGGAACTTTTAATGTGTTGATGGCGGGTACTCCAATGTTATTTGTTTTATCTGATGAAAAGTTGTTGAGGATTGCCATGTTCATGATGTTTGGTGGTATGATTTTTACAATTAAAGATGAAATGAAGGCTTTGAGACTAAATGAAACCTATAAACCCTTGATTTAGGAGGCTTTTATGTATTATTTTATTCCAGCTTGGTATGGTTCAAGCCGTCAATGGCACACGGATGTGATTCCATGGTATCGTTCTTCTTTTCGATTTGAATTTGATGATACTTTCAATCAAATTAGGCTTTTTCAAAGGCAAGAGATACAATCTCGTCTATTGGTCTTGTCCTATCAGCCACATTTACGTTATTTTTTACATAGACACGGTGTTTTAGAGACAGAAGTATACTCTATCTTTGATGATATGCAAGACTTGCATGATATACACACTCAGGTTCTTAATCTCAGAGATATAGAGTGGGATAGTGATTGCCAGTTTCTGTATAGTCCATTTGCAATAGTAGTTAACAAAAATGGTAAAAAGTACGCAAAGGTTGAACATGGGGTTGAAGGATTCATCAGTGATATACAGTATTTTGAACCGAATGGTCAAGTAGATATGCACTACATCATAGATGATCGTGGGTTTGTATCTAGTGTTATATTCTTTGAAGATGGGCAAGCAGCTTATCAAGAATATCTGAATCCCAAGGGAGTTTGGCAATTTAGAGAGCGTATAAAAGAAGGAGGATGGGTAGAAGTAAACCCAATTTTTGGTTATCGCTTTAAAGCACTTATCTATCAAAACATGGGAGACTTGGTGGCAGAATTTTTTGAAAAATATCTTCAACAGTATGTGAAGAACGATGATGTTTTTATGATTCCTTCTCATTCTCACCATGACCAGTTTGTGTTAGACCGTTTACCTAGTGCCAATCCTAAACTATTGAGTCTTTTCATTAATCGGAATGCTCAAGCTAGTTTTAAAGACTTAGCTCTGTCATTTGATCAGGCAAATATAGTCTTAGTAGATAGGGAAGATAGTTTACAACTCTTGAAGGAACTATATCCTAACCTATCGGATAAATTTCATCATATCTCTCCTTTTGATACACGTTTACGACTGGGAAGAAGTCAGACTAGAAAAGAATCGATTATTTATTATCAATTAGATTTTTCTGAAGGAATCGATAGACAAGCCTTATTTCAGGTCTTATCATTTATTGCTGAAACAAAAAATACAGAAGTCATTTTTGGAGCCTTCTCTGCTAGTCAGGAACAAATGGATGAAGTGGGAACCCTTGTCAATGAAATCATTCAGGGACAAATCCATACTGACAGCTTGGAAAAAGGTCTAGACTATGGTGGTGCAGAAAATCCCCTAGAGGAAAATCAGGAGCAAGAACTTCGTTTTCAATTTGTAAATATGAATGATGAGTTGGATCTGATTAAGACATTAGAGTTTGTTCGTTTGATTGTGGATCTCAATAAGCAACCCCACCTCTATACTCAAATAGCAGGTATTAGCGCGGGAATTCCTCAAATTAATCTGGTTGAAACCGTCTATGTAGAACACTTGAAAAATGGTTATTTGATTTCAGATGTGACAGAGTTTTCAAAGGCTGCACGCTACTATACAGATAAACTAAAGGAGTGGAATCAGGCTTTGATTTACTCTATTGATAAAATCAAGGAACATACTGGCCAACGTTTCTTAGATAAACTGCATCATTGGATTGAGGAGGTTACAGATGCTAAAGGACTATAAAATCCTACAAATAGGGATTGATAATTGGTCACATCATTATGAAATTCCTGAAAATATGGATTGGTATTACTTCTGTCCAAACTCATCGCTTGCTCTTCGTAAAATGATGGAGATGGATAGCATTACAAATTTTCATGCAATCTTGGTAGAGGATGGTCAGTATCTAGCTGATTTAGTACCTTTTAGTTATCATATTGAGCCTTATACTCTTTTTTATGACCAAGATTTTAAAACGACAGAATTGACTATTCTTGATTTCTTAAAAAAACGATGTGCTCAAGCTATAGATTTCTCAGATCCCCAGCAATTACTGAATGATTTATCAACTTCTCTCTTTAGTGGAGGTTATGGAGATAAATTAACTCCGTCAAGTATTCAAATTCATCCTTCCTTTGAAGGTTCTGTTGCCTATCAAGGATTTGAACATGTGACTTTGGAAGGGGAATTTGGTGATACTTTTTCCCAATTAGCTTATTGGTCCTATAACACTATGGTTAGTAAAAATCTTCCTATTGAATTGTGGTTAGAGTATGAAAAACAAGGTCATTGTGAGTTACGATTGGTCATTCGTAAGATATGGAGTGGATCTGTTGATGAAATTTTTGAAGAAATCCTAGTGACTGAAAATGACCTAGAGCAAGCACTCATTATGGAAAATAAAGATGGAGATTGCTATCTCGCAATATCTGTAGAGGCACGTGGTCAAGGGATTATAAAGATTGGTAGTCTTCATCAGCGCTGGAGTCGGAAACAGTTCGGGAAGTTTGTTTTAGGGGGGAATATCCTACATGATAGTAAGCGCGATGAAATTAATTACTTTTTCCATCCAGGTGATTTTAAGCCCCCTCTAGCTGTTTATTTTTCTGGTTTTCGTCCTGCCGAGGGATTCGAGGGATATTGGATGATGAAAAATTTAGGATGTCCTTTTCTTCTATTCTCGGATCCTCGTATTGAAGGTGGTGCCTTTTACCTGGGGAGTGAAGAATTAGAGAATAAGATTAAGGAAACAATTCAATATTATTTGGATTATCTTGGTTTGACATCTAAAGATTTGATTTTATCAGGCTTATCTATGGGAACATTTCCATCGCTTTACTATGGAGCCACTTTTGAGCCATGCGCAGTTATTGTCGGTAAGCCATTAGCTAATATTGGGACTATTGCAAGACGAGGGCGTTTAGAGGCACCAGGAGTATTTAATACCAGTTTTGATGTTCTGAGACACCAGACAGGTGGAGTTAGTTACCAACACATGGAAGAGCTGAATCAAACCTTTTGGAATGCTTTTAAAAAGGCAGATTTCACACAGACAACTTTTGGTCTTTCTTATATGAAGGATGAAGATATGGATAGTGAAGCCTACGATCAGTTAGTAGAACATCTTTGTTATATAGGGGCTAAAATTTTATCCAAAGGTACAGATGGACGACATAATGATGATACAAATACCAATGTGGCTTGGTTTTTACATTTTTATCGTATGATTTTGGAATCAGATTTTGGAAGAGGTAATAAATGATTATAAAACAAAGACAGGATATTCAGTGGGGACCAGTAGGAGCGACATTCATGTATGGAACTAGTGTTATCTATCATTCAGAACACCATATAGGTATTTATAATCCTTTAGTAAAATCAGGAGAAATCTTAAAAAAATGGTTTTCTAGTGTGAACTATCAAGCCTTTAGAACTCAGCCCAGTCTTCCCTTACTTAAAAGAAAACAGGATTATCAATTATGCATGAATTTTGAATGTTATCCTACTAATGGAGTCTATACAAAGATTGTCTTTTTTGATAGATATGGAGATGTGCTTGAAGAGAAAATTGAAAAAATGAAAGTCTTTGATTTTACCTATCCTGATGATACCTATACCTATCAAGTCTCCCTTCTAAGTGCTGGTTTTGAGTCCTTAGATTTCTATTCTTTTTCTATTAAGGAGTTAAATCGTGTTTAAAGGTTTTTATCAAAAAATCCAACTTCGGAAAGTTAAGAGAATTTTTAAAAAAATTAATGCTCTTAAAGGAAAGATGGAATCCTTAACTGACCAAGAATTAGCGGCAAAGACAGTGGAATTTCGCCAACGCCTTGCTAAAGGAGAGACGGTAGATGATCTTCTAGTAGAAGCTTTTGCAGTTGTTCGTGAAGCGGATAAACGCGTTTTGGGAATGTTCCCCTATGATGTCCAAGTTATGGGAGGAATTGTGATCCACCAGGGAAATGTTGCTGAGATGAATACAGGTGAGGGGAAAACCTTGACAGCTACCCTGCCTGTTTATCTTAATGCTCTGACAGGTAAAGGTACCATGCTGATTACCACCAATGACTATCTAGCAAAACGTGATGCTGAAGAGATGGGACAAGTTTATCGCTTCTTGGGATTGACAATTGGGGTACCTTTTACAGATGATCCTAAAGAGGAACTGACGTCAGAAGAGAAAAAAAGAATTTATGCATCAGATATCATCTATACAACTAATAGTAATTTAGGGTTTGATTATTTAAATGATAATCTGGCCTCAAATGAGGAGGGGAAATTTTTACGCCCCTTTGATTACGTCATTATTGACGAGATTGATGATATTCTACTGGATAGTGCTCAGACACCTCTTATTATTTCGGGAGCTCCGCGTGTTCAGTCTAATCACTACGGTATTATTGATACGCTGGTAACGACTTTGGTAGAAGGGGAGGACTATATCTTTAAAGAGGAAAAGGATGAGATTTGGCTCACTACCAAGGGGGCTAAGGCTGCTGAAAGTTTCTTAGGAATAGATCATTTTTATAAGGAAGAACATGCGGTCTTTGCTCGTCATTTAGTATATGCGATACGAGCCCATAAACTCTTTACAAAAAATAAAGACTATGTCATTCGTGGGAATGAAATGGTACTGGTAGATAAGGGAACAGGTCGTTTGTTGGAACAAACTAAACTTCAAGGAGGTCTTCATCAGGCTATTGAAGCAAAGGAGCATGTCAAATTATCTCCAGAGACGCGGGCTATGGCTTCTATCACCTATCAGAGTCTTTTTAAGATGTTCAATAAGATATCTGGAATGACAGGGACAGGTAAGGTTGCAGAAAAAGAGTTTATTGAAACCTACAATATGTCTGTAGTGTGCATTCCAACCAATCGTCCTAGACAACGGATTGACTATCCAGATAATCTATATATCACTTTACCTGAAAAAGTGTATGCTTCTTTGGAATGCATCAAAGAATACCATGCTAAGGGAAATCCCTTACTCGTTTTTGTAGGTTCAGTTGAAATGTCTCAGCTTTATTCATCACTCTTGCTTCGTGAGGGAATAGCTCATAATGTTTTAAATGCTAATAATGCGGCGCGTGAGGCTCAGATTATCTCCGAGTCAGGTCAAATGGGAGCTGTAACAGTGGCTACCTCAATGGCAGGGCGTGGTACGGATATCAAGCTTGGTAAAGGAGTCGCAGAGCTTGGGGGCTTGATTGTTATTGGGACTGAGCGGATGGAAAGTCAGCGGATCGACCTACAAATTCGTGGACGTTCTGGTCGTCAGGGAGATCCTGGTATGAGTAAGTTTTTTGTATCCTTAGAGGACGATGTTATCAAGAAATTTGGTCCATCTTGGGTTCATAAAAAGTATAAAGATTACCAAGTTCAAGATATGACTCAACCAGAAGTATTGAAAGATCGTAAATACCGAAAGCTAGTCGAAAAGGCTCAGCATGCTAGTGATAGTGCTGGACGTTCGGCACGTCGTCAGACTCTAGAATATGCGGAGAGTATGAACATTCAACGGGATATGATTTACAAGGAGCGTAATCGTCTAATAGATGGTTCTCGTGACTTAGAGGATGTTGTAGAGGAAATCATTGCTCGTTATATAGACCAAGTGACTGCTTCAGAATATGAAAGCCGAGAGTTACTCTTCCACTTTGTTGTAACCAATATTAGTTTTCATATTAAAGATATTCCAGACTATATAGATGTTACTAACAAAACTGCAGTTCGTAGGTTTATAAAGCATGTAATTGATAGAGAACTTTCTGAAAAGAAAGAATTACTTGACCAACATGACTTGTATGAACAGTTTTTACGACTTTCTATGCTCAAGGCTATTGATGACAACTGGGTGGAGCAAGTAGACTATCTCCAACAGTTAACTATGGCTATCGGTGGTCAGTCTGCTAGTCAGAAAAATCCAATCGTAGAGTATTATCAAGAAGCCTATGCGGGCTTTGAAGCTATGAAAGAACAAATCCGTGCGGATATGGTTCGTAATCTCCTGATGGGCTTGGTTGAAGTCACTTCTAAGGGTGAGATTATGACTCATTTCCCATAAAAAGAGGAATATATGACAATTTACAATATAAATTTAGGAATTGGATGGGCTAGTAGCGGTGTTGAATACGCCCAAGCCTACCGTGCTGGTGTTTTTCGGAAATTAAATC
>QWCR01000208.1_pt1 | contig 18747 bp, 18 predicted proteins | sample 1972581 | NCBI WGS metagenome assembly QWCR01 (sample SAMN09866703, study PRJNA288562) | Human oral metagenome isolate pre4_saliva, whole genome shotgun sequencing... | isolation source: mouth | host: Homo sapiens | place: USA: California
AGAAGCGCCTCAACAAGTCATCGACGAGCTAGAAACGACTTTCCGTTATAACGATGCTGTATTACGCAGTCTTGTTATCCATACTAAGCACGCCGTAACAGAAGCGTCCCCAATGAAAGCGGCTAAAGAAGAACGTAAACCTTTAGCTGAAGTTGAAAACAACGATTTTGAGGATGCTGAAGAGTAATTTGAAAATTGATAATCGTTTTTCGGTTATGGGAGTCGTTTCTCAGTTACCAAAACGATTAAAGAGCCCTAGTGGAATTGAGCATTGTAAGTTTTTGTTAGAACATCGTTCTGAACAGATTGAAGGTGGTTTCACACGTCAAGCTTGGTTAAAGATGCCAGTTCAAATTAGTGGTAATCAATTGATAGAAAAAACTCAAAGCATTACGGTCGGTAGTAAAATTTTGGTGGTGGGATTTATTACATCACATAAAACCCAAAGTGGGTTATGCCAATTAGTTTTACATGCCGAGCAAATCGAATTTATAGATTAGGAGACTAGCCAAATGGCACGTTATTTCCGTCGTCGTAAGTTCTGCCGTTTCACAGCGGAAAATGTTGTTGAAATCGATTACAAAGATATCGCTACATTAAAGAACCTTTTAGATAAAATTGTTCACTTAGGTCAAGTGGGCGATCAAGTAAATGTTAAATCAGGTTTTGCGCGTAACTTCTTAATCCCACAAGGTAAAGCAGTTATGGCAACTAAAGCTAACATTGAACACTTTGAAGCACGTCGTGCAGAATTAGAAGCGGCGGCAGCAGCAAATCTTGCAGCAGCTCAAGCTCGTGCAGCAGAAGTTACTGCATTAGGTTCTGTGACTATCGCATCTAAAGCAGGTGATGAAGGTCGTTTATTCGGCGCAATCACTACTCGTGATGTGGCAGAAGCAGTAACTGCAGCAGGCGTTAAAATTGCGAAAAGTGAAGTTCGTTTACCAAACGGTCCAATCCGTACTCTTGGTGACCACGATGTTCGTTTCCAACTTCACGGTGAAGTATTTGCAACATTAGATGTAATCGTTGTTGCAGAATAATTTGTCAGATAGGCAAATAAAACCCGGTCTTAGATCGGGTTTTTTTATTATTAGTTTAATGTAATAAAAAAGGAGCATAGCTCCTTTTTATTTGTAACTTTTAGTCGTCAAGGAAACTTCTTAATGTTTCTGAGCGGCTCGGATGGCGTAATTTACGTAACGCTTTTGCTTCAATTTGACGAATACGTTCGCGTGTAACGTCGAATTGTTTACCCACTTCTTCAAGCGTATGATCGGTATTCATATCGATACCAAAACGCATACGTAATACTTTTGCTTCTCGTGGTGTTAGGCCTTCAAGAACTTCGTGAGTCGCAACTCTTAAGCTTTGTGCTGTTGCAGAATCTAAAGGAAGTTCTAAGGTTGAATCTTCAATAAAATCACCTAAATGTGAGTCATCGTCATCACCGATAGGCGTTTCCATAGAAATTGGCTCTTTTGCAATTTTCAATACCTTACGGATTTTATCTTCCGGCATACCCATGCGTTCAGCTAATTCTTCTGGCGTTGCTTCACGTCCCATTTCTTGTAGTAACTGGCGAGAAATGCGGTTAAGTTTATTGATTGTTTCAATCATATGTACCGGAATACGGATTGTACGAGCTTGATCTGCAATAGATCGTGTAATTGCTTGGCGAATCCACCAAGTCGCATATGTAGAGAATTTATAACCACGGCGATACTCAAATTTATCTACCGCTTTCATTAAGCCAATATTCCCTTCTTGAATTAAGTCTAGGAATTGTAAACCGCGATTCGTGTATTTTTTCGCGATGGAAATTACTAAACGCAAGTTAGCTTCTACCATTTCTTTTTTGGCACGACGAGCTTTTTGTTCACCTCGGGAGACTGCATCACAAATATCGCGCATTTGGGTAATGGTAAGTTTCGTATTTTCTTCAATGTTAGCTAAGTTGTTTAATGCCTCAAGAATACGTTCTTCATATTTTGGTAAGCGTTTTGCCCATGATTTGCTTGATTTTAAGGCTTTTTGTACCCATTCAGTATTGCTGCCATTAGTTGTAATGAGTTTTTCAAAATCATCTTTTGGCATTCCAGCAATATCAACTAATATTTTTTGTAATTGGCGTTCTTCATAGCGCACACGTTTCATCATTTCTTTCATTGATAAAACGAGTAAATCGAATTGTTTTGGTACTAAGCGGAATTGTTTAAAAATTTCACCAAGCAGTACGATTTGATCCTGGGCTCGTTTTCCTGAGCGACCATGTTTTTCAATAACAGCAAGCGTTTTGGTATGCTGGTCTTTTAACTGTTGGAATTTTTCTCTCGCGACCTCTGGATCGATGCTATTATCAGATTCGCTTGAATCTGATGTAGATTCTGATTCGCTTTCGTCTTCATCTTCATTATCTTCAACGTCCGCACTTTCTGATTCTTCTCCGTCTTCAGAAAAGTTTTCATCAATGACATTATGTTCTTCTATTTCGGCATTTGGATCGACAAAACCTGTAATTAAGTCAGCTAAACGGAAGTTTCCTTTTTCCACATCATCATAATTTTTTAGCAACCCATTTAAAGCTTCAGGATAGGCTGCAATGGATGTTTGAACTTCATCAATTCCTTCTTCAATACGTTTTGCAATGCTGATTTCATCTTCACGAGTAAGAAGATCAACGGTTCCCATTTCACGCATATACATACGGACAGGATCGGTTGTTCGACCGATTTCAGATTCTACATTTGAAAGAATTTGGGTTGCCTCTTCCACCGCATCTTCATCCGGAATGGTGTCATTCAACATCATCTCATCGCTTTCAGGGGCTTCGTCCAAAACCGGAATCCCTGCATCATTTTGCAGCGTTTGTAGCAACTTATCGTAATATTCAGGGTCGATGACATCTTCTGGTAATAAATCATTAATTTCTGCATAGGTTAAATAACCTTGAGTGCGACCTAATTCCATCAGTTGTTCAATTTGTTCTGAATATTGTTCAGCTGTAGATTGTTGATTTTTTTCCATTTTTATATCCGTTTTGCTTGATGTGATAGTAGCAATATAATTCTTGTTACAAACTTAGAATTTTATCATTGTTATTGCGGATTAACTAACTGTTTTTTCTGCTGTTCTTTACCCGCTAAAAGGTGAACGAGCACTGTTTTTTCCTCGTTAGTAAGTCCTTCAGCTCGTTCTTTAGCAATAAGCATTTCAATATCCCGCTCAATGGCTTGAATATTTAAGCGGCGATAGTTTTGTGAAAATGCATTGATTATTTCTGCTTCGTCTAATAAATGATCCCAAGTTGCCAGTATTTCAAGAGGATTGCTGTAAGGCGTATCACGGAAGTGCTCTAAAATCTGCCCTGTCGTAATCCCTTCTCGTTGGCGACAAAGTGCGGTCAATTTTTCCAGAATTTCAAAACCAGCTTCTGCACGTAATGCTTGCACACCGCTTTCAGACATTCTTTTCACTAATTCAGGATTTTGAAGAAGCAATGAAATGACCATTCGCATTGGTGTCTTCTTGATTTTATTATTAGCAACTTTTTGTTGTGTGTCAGTTTGTTCTAATTGTTTTGGAATAAGATTTTCTAGCTGAGTTTGATCAAAAATCCCAAGTTTCTGAGCAAGCATATTGCGTAGTGATAAGCGCAGCATTTCCCCTGGAATTTGGCGAATTAACGGTGCAGCCAGAGCAACTAATTTTCCGCGCCCTTCTTTGCTAGAAAAATCAACTTGTGGGCTTAAGTGAGCAAACATAAACTCGCTTAAAGATTGTGCACTTTCGATATATTCTTCAAATTTTTCTTTGCCATATTGGCGAATGTAAGTATCAGGATCTTCTCCCTCTGGTAAGAAAATAAATTTGAGTTGTCTGCCATCTTCTAAATAAGGCAACGCATTTTCTAATGCTCGCCAAGCCGCATCACGCCCTGCACGGTCACCATCGTAACAACAAACAACTTGCTCAGTCGAACGAAAAATAAGTTGAATTTGTTCTGATGTTGTGGACGTACCTAAAGAAGCGACCGCATAATCCACGCCAAATTGTGCTAATGCCACCACATCCATATAACCTTCAACAACAAGTAATTGTTTTGGTTCATCGTTGGCTTGTAAGGCTTCATACAAACCATAAAGCTCGTTACCTTTATGATAAGTAATGGTTTCTGGCGAATTCAGATATTTCGGTTTTTCATCTGTTAATACCCGCCCTCCAAAAGCCACTGTGCGCCCACGTTTATCGCGAATTGGAAACATAATGCGATTTCGGAATTTATCGTAAATATTGCCACGATCATTTCGAGAAAGCATGCCTAATTCAATGAGTTTTTGTTGTTCTTCGCGATTGACACCAAATTTACGCAATACCGTATCCATTGCATTCGGTACAAACCCAATTTGGAAACGCTCAATAATTTCAGCCGAAAGCCCACGTTGTTGTAAATATTCTTGCGCTTGCGTATTTAATGGCAATTGGCTTTGATAAAACTTGGCAATCTCTTGCATTAATTCATAGAGATTTCGTTTGGTTTGATAATTAGCTTGAGGTTTCCCGCTGTTATTAGCGCGTTTTTCGTAAGGAACTTCAAGCCCTGCCATCGCTGCAAGTTCTTCAATAGCCTCTACAAATTCAAGTTTGTCATAATCCATTAAAAAGGAAATGGCATTACCATGTGCGCCACAGCCGAAGCAATGATAAAACTGTTTCTTTTGACTAACCGTGAAGGATGGTGTTTTTTCGTGATGGAAAGGGCAGCAGGCTTGATAATCGCGGCCAGCTTTTTTTAGTTTTACGCGCGTGTTAATCACATCGACAATATCGGATTTTGTTAGCAAATCATCAATAAAGGGGCGTGGAATAGAACCTTTCATTGTCGAGCCTCCGTGATCGTGGTGTGAAAGTGCGGTCGTTTTTGGCGTAGATTTTTGTTTTGCTTAAAGTAACAAAACCGTGAGTCCAAAGGATTCACGGTTTGTCTTAACTCGAGTCAGAAAATACTATAAATTAGTATAAACGGGTATTGCGCGCGTTTTCGCGAGCGTTGCGTTTTGCGTGACGTTTTGCAAGTGTTGCATTTTCACGTTTACGAATTGTAGTTGGTTTTTCGTAAAATTCGCGAGCGCGTACTTCAGCTAAGATTCCCGCTTTTTCGCAAGAGCGTTTGAAACGACGTAAAGCTACGTCAAATGATTCGTTTTCACGTACTTTAATTACAGGCATAAGCCAATCACCTCAATGAGTTTAATTTAATTGCAATTTAAAATTTTATTTTCACCAAAGCACCACTGTGCAAATGGTAAATTTAATAAAGGACGCAATTCTAATCTACTTTTAGGGAAAAAGTAAAGGAAAGAATGCCAATTCACCTTAATATTTGTGGTTTCAACTGGTTAAAACCGCTTAAACAGGGTAAAATCGCGCAACATTTTAGGTAATAAATTAAGAAAATCAATGAAAATCTTAGGCATTGAAACCTCGTGTGATGAAACGGGCGTAGCAATTTATGATGAAGAAAAAGGATTAATTGCTAATCAACTTTATACTCAAATTGCCCTACATGCAGATTATGGTGGTGTGGTTCCTGAATTAGCATCGCGCGATCATATTCGTAAAACAGCTCCTCTCATTAAAGCTGCGCTAGAAGAAGCTAGGTTAACGGCAAGCGATATTGATGGCGTGGCTTATACGAGTGGTCCTGGGCTTGTCGGCGCATTGCTCGTCGGCGCTACGATTGCGCGTTCTTTAGCTTATGCGTGGAATGTCCCAGCGATTGGAGTTCATCATATGGAAGGGCATTTACTTGCGCCAATGCTTGATGAAAACTCACCGCACTTTCCTTTTGTTGCTTTGTTGGTATCGGGTGGTCATACTCAATTGGTACGTGTAGATGGTGTAGGAAAATATGAAGTGATTGGTGAATCCATTGATGACGCTGCAGGTGAAGCCTTTGATAAAACAGCAAAATTACTTGGACTAGATTATCCTGGTGGCGCGGCACTTTCTCGTTTAGCAGAAAAAGGCACGCCAAATCGTTTCACATTTCCACGTCCAATGACAGATCGTGCAGGCCTTGATTTTAGTTTTTCTGGTTTAAAAACGTTTGCTGCGAATACGATTAATCAAGCAATTAAAAACGAGGGTGAACTAAAAGAGCAAACTAAATCAGATATTGCTTATGCTTTCCAAGATGCGGTGGTGGATACCCTTGCTATTAAATGTAAGCGCGCATTAAAAGAAACTGGCTATAAACGTTTAGTGATTGCGGGGGGAGTGAGTGCAAATAAAAAACTCCGAGAAACGCTTGCGCACTTAATGCAAAATTTAGGTGGTGAAGTGTTTTATCCTCAACCTCAATTTTGTACAGATAATGGTGCCATGATTGCTTACACAGGTTTTTTACGTTTAAAACAAGGTCAGCATAGCGATCTGGCTATTGATGTTAAGCCTCGTTGGGCTATGACGGAATTACCAGCAATTTAGGAGAAAAAATGGCGAAACTCTACTTCTATTACTCCACAATGAACGCTGGAAAATCAACGACGTTGCTACAATCTTCCTATAACTATCGTGAGCGCGATATGAACACAGTAGTTTATACGGCTGCGATTGATGACCGTTTTGGTGTGGGGAAAGTCACATCGCGTATTGGCATTTCGCAAGATGCTTTTTTATTTCGCTCGGAAACCAATTTGTTTGATGAAATCAATGAGCACTTAAAAAAAGAAAAAGTGCATTGTGTGCTGGTGGATGAAGCTCAATTTCTTAGCAAGCAACAAGTTTACCAGTTGAGCGATGTCGTCGATAAACTCAAAATCCCTGTGCTTTGTTATGGCTTGCGTACAGATTTCCAAGCGGAACTTTTTGAAGGAAGTAAATATTTACTGGCTTGGGCAGATCAACTCGAAGAATTAAAAACAATTTGTTATTGTGGCCGTAAGGCTAATTTTGTTTTGCGCTTAAATGATCAAGGCGAGGTTATTAAAGAAGGCGCGCAAATTCAAATTGGCGGCAATGACTCTTACCTTTCTGTTTGCCGTTTACATTATAAAGAAAAGTGCGGTCAACTTTAAATTAGTTTTCAAACACAACACTATAAGGATAATTTTATGTTACAGAATAAAACATTTGGGAGTGCACTAATTATTGCAGGCACAACCATTGGAGCAGGTATGCTTGCTATGCCGCTTACATCAGCGGGCATGGGCTTTGGTTATACCGTGTTATTGCTCGTTGGCTTGTGGGCTTTGTTGGTTTACAGTGGATTGTTGTTTGTAGAAGTGTATCAAACAGCGGATCAGTTGGATGATGGTGTTGCCACGCTAGCTGAAAAATATTTTGGCGTTCCGGGACGAATTTTAGCAACGTTGAGTTTGTTAATTTTACTTTATGCGCTTTCAGCCGCTTATATTACGGGTGGTGGATCTTTACTTTCAGGTTTGCCAACTGCTTTTGGAATGGAGGCGATGTCGCTTAAAACCGCGATTATTATCTTTACTGTGGTATTAGGTTCTTTTGTCGTTATAGGAACGAAAGGCGTGGATGGTTTAACTCGCGTGTTATTTATTGGTAAGTTAGTCGCCTTTGCTTTTGTGCTATTTATGATGCTTCCCAAAGTATCAACAGATAATTTAATGGCATTGCCTTTGGATTATGCTTTTGTGGTTTCTGCTGCACCGATATTTTTCACCTCTTTCGGTTTCCACGTCATTATGGCGAGTGTAAATAGCTACTTAGGTGGAAGTGTAGAAAAATTTCGTCGTGCTATTTTGATTGGTACCGCGATTCCATTAGCCGCTTATCTTGTATGGCAGTTAGCAACTCATGGTGTATTAAGTCAAAGTGAATTTGTGCGTATTTTACAAGCTGACCCAACGCTAAATGGTTTAGTGAATGCAACACGTGAAATCACAGGTTCTCATTTTATGGGGGAAGTAGTGCGCGTGTTCTCATCACTGGCTTTAATTACTTCATTCTTAGGCGTAATGCTTGGTGTGTTTGAAGGCTTAGGTGATTTATTCAAACGCTATCATTTGCCAAATAATCGCGTTGTATTAACCATTGCCGCATTTTTACCGCCACTTGTATTTGCATTGTTTTATCCTGAAGGATTTATTACTGCATTAAGTTACGCTGGTTTGTTGTGTGCGTTCTATTGCTTAATTTTACCAATTGGCTTGGCATCGCGTACACGTATTGAAAATCCAACATTGCCATATCGTGTTGCTGGCGGTAATTTTGCTTTGGTGTTTGCGTTATTGATTGGCGTGGTGATTATGGTCATTCCATTTTTAATTCAATGGGGATATTTACCGGCCGTAGCGGGGTAATGTGAAGAAAAGTAACTCAATGTGGTTCTTTTTATAGATAAAAGTGCGGTGAAAAATTTCAGTTTTTTGATAATAAAAATAAGCTCAAAATTAACCGCACTATTTTAGAAGATAATAAGTCATATTTCAGTTGCTTTAAAAATTACAATTTATCTGAATGATGAATCATCACAAAGCGTTCCCAAAGCTGTTCTTCGGTTTCTTGATGTTCAGGATCGGGCTTAATACAGTTAGTGATTGGGCAAACTTTTTGACAGGTTGGGGTATCGTAATGGCCGACACATTCTGTGCAAAGTACAGGATCGATCACATAAATCTCATCGCCAATGGAAATGGCTTCGTTCGGGCATTCTGGTAAGCACATATCGCAGTTGGTACATTTGCTAGTGATGAGTAATGCCATTGTGATCCTTAATAGAAAGTTGAAAGCCGCGAATTATAGCCGACAAAAACTTGATTGACAAAAACTAAACAAAATTTATGAAAAAATTCACTTCCACCCTTTCTCTTATTGTCCTCGTTGTATTAGCAATTTGGCAATATTTTACCGATTCAACCAAAACTAAAAATCAATTACCTTCTCCTACAATCGAACAGGCTAAGCAAACAAAAGCATCTGAGCCTAAATTTGAGACAAATCGGACGGATATTGAGAAAAGTGCGGTGAAAAATCCGAATGTTTTTGCCAATTATGATGTGATTATGCGTGATGATCCTATCGGGCAAAATGCAAAGGCGCCTGTCGATTATTATATGTTGGCATTATCTTGGTCACCTGGATTTTGTGATATTCAGCGTGAAAAATATGGTAATCAGCTGCCTTCCTCTTCTCAATATCAATGCGGAAATAACCGCGCTTTAGGTTGGGTCGTTCATGGGCTGTGGCCTCAAAATGCGAATGCACTTTCAGTGACGGATCATCCACGTTTTTGCAAGGGCGATTTACCCGCATTGCCAAAAGATTTATTAGCACAATATTTGGCTATTTCACCCGGTGAACAATTATTACAAGGAGAATGGGAAAAACACGGCAGCTGCGCGTTTGATTCTGCCCAGCAATATTTTGCTAAGGAGCAGGAATTATTTAGCTCATTAAAATTACCGAATCAAAATTTAAGCCGTAATGAACTTTTTCGTTGGATGAAACAACATAATCCACAATTAAAAAATGCTTATTTAGGTGCAAGCCGAAACGAATTATTCATTTGTTATGATAAAAAATGGCAGGTAATGAATTGCCAAAGCAAATAAGAATTTCTTTGATCTAAATCGTTACAACCTAGCGCGAAGTAGGTATAATACGAAAAGTTTTCAATTTTAATTTTAACTTAACAAGAGGATAGATTATGTCAGTAATCAAAATGACCGATTTAGATTTAGCCGGTAAACGTGTATTTATCCGTGCGGATCTTAATGTGCCAGTAAAAGATGGCAAAGTGACCTCAGATGCGCGTATTCGTGCGACCATTCCTACTTTAAAATTAGCCTTAGAAAAAGGCGCAAAAGTGATGGTAACTTCTCACTTAGGTCGTCCAACTGAAGGTGAATTCAAACCAGAAGATTCTTTACAACCAGTTGTTGATTACTTAAAAGATGCAGGTTTTAATGTTCGTTTAGAACAAGACTATTTAAACGGCGTAGATGTTAAAGAAGGCGAAATTGTTGTTTTAGAAAACGTACGCGTGAACAAAGGTGAAAAGAAAAACGATCCAGAATTAGGTAAAAAATATGCCGCACTTTGCGATGTATTTGTAATGGATGCTTTTGGTACCGCTCACCGTGCGCAAGCTTCAACTTATGGTGTCGCAGAATTTGCACCAATCGCTTGTGCAGGTCCATTATTAGCTGCTGAGTTAGATGCATTAGGTAAAGCATTAAAAGAGCCTGCTCGTCCAATGGTGGCTATTGTTGGTGGTTCTAAAGTTTCCACTAAATTAGAAGTATTAAATTCTCTTTCAAAAATCGCTGACCAAATTATTGTGGGCGGTGGTATTGCAAATACTTTCATTGCGGCAGCAGGCCATAATGTAGGTAAATCTTTATATGAAGCTGATTTAATTCCAGTTGCGAAAGAATTAGCAGCAAGCACAGATATTCCTGTGCCAGTTGATGTGCGTGTAGGTTTAGAATTCTCTGAAACGGCAGCAGCAACAGAAAAATCAGTGACTGAAGTGAAGGATGAGGAATCTATCTTCGATATCGGTGATAAATCTGCAGAACAATTGGCTGAAATCATCAAAAATGCAAAAACCGTTTTATGGAATGGCCCAGTTGGTGTGTTTGAGTTCCCTAACTTCCGTAAAGGGACTGAAATCATTTCTCACGCAATTGCAAATAGCGATGCATTCTCTATCGCAGGTGGCGGTGATACTTTAGCGGCTATCGATTTATTCGGTATTGCAGACAAGATCTCTTACATTTCAACGGGTGGCGGCGCGTTCTTAGAATTCGTAGAAGGCAAAGTATTACCAGCAGTAGAAATTCTTGAAAAACGTGCGAAAAACTAACCGCACTTTTCCTATGTGACATATCGATGGCGATCATTAAAAATGTCGCCATCAATAAAAAGTCAAAAAAATTCTCCAATTGTGGGTTTGTCCCGCTAAACATAAAAAGGAAACACAAGTATGGCTAAATTATTAGATATCGTGAAACCTGGTGTCGTAACAGGTGAAGATGTGCAAAAAATCTTTGCTTATGCAAAAGAGCATAACTTTGCTATCCCAGCAGTAAACTGCGTGGGTTCTGACTCAGTTAATGCCGTGTTAGAAACTGCTGCACGCGTAAAAGCGCCAGTTATTATTCAATTTTCTAACGGTGGTGCGGCGTTTTATGCGGGTAAAGGTATTAAACCTGCAAGCGGTGCTCGTCCTGATGTACTTGGTGCGATTGCTGGAGCGAAACACGTTCATACTTTAGCTAAAGAATACGGTGTTCCTGTTATTCTTCACACTGACCACGCAGCGAAAAAATTACTTCCATGGATTGATGGTTTACTTGACGCAGGTGAAAAACACTTCGCAGAAACTGGCCGTCCATTATTCTCTTCTCACATGCTTGACCTTTCTGAAGAGCCAATGGAAGAAAATATGGCAATCTGCCGTGAATACCTTGCTCGTATGGATAAAATGGGGATGACCCTTGAAATCGAAATCGGTATTACTGGTGGTGAAGAAGATGGCGTAGATAATTCTGGTGTTGATGAGTCTCGTTTATACACTCAACCATCTGACGTGCTTTATGTTTACGACCAATTAAATCCAGTAAGCCCTAACTTTACCGTTGCTGCTGCATTCGGTAACGTACACGGTGTTTACAAACCAGGTAACGTAAAATTAAAACCATCTATTTTAGGTGCATCACAAGAGTTCGTTGCGAAAGAACGTAATCTTCCTGCAAAACCAATTAATTTCGTATTCCACGGCGGTTCTGGTTCTAGCCGCGAAGAAATCCGCGAAGCAATTAGCTATGGTGCAATCAAAATGAACATTGATACCGATACTCAATGGGCATCTTGGAATGGTATTTTGAATTTCTATAAAGCAAATGAAGCTTATCTTCAAGGTCAATTAGGTAACCCAGAAGGTCCAGATGCACCAAACAAAAAATACTACGATCCACGTGTTTGGTTACGTAAAATGGAAGAATCTATGTCTAAACGCTTAGAACAATCTTTCGAAGACTTAAATTGTGTTGATGTTTTATAATCCACAAAAATAACATAAAATACGACCGCACTTTCAAGTGCGGTTTTTTTATTTTAGCGGAGAAATTATGGAAAAGATCTTAGTTATTCGTAACGATAAATTAGGCGATTTTATGCAAGCATGGCCCGCTTTTGCTATGCTGAAGTTATCGAATCCTTCTTTAAAATTAACCGCTCTTGTTCCGAGTTACACTGCGCCTTTAGCGGAAGTTTGTCCGTTTATTGATCATGTCATTATTGATAGCAAAAAAAATGATAAAACGGATTTCAAACGTCTTGTGCAGGAAATCAAAGCGCAGCAGTTTGATGGAATGATTAGTTTTTTTTCCAATACCCATAATGGAAAACTCGCTTGGAAAAGTGGGATTAAATATCGTCTCGCGCCAGCAACGAAATGGGTTCAAATTCTCTATAATCACCGCCTAATACAACGTCGTTCTCGTTCTGAAAAATCGGAAGCTGAATACAATCAAGATTTAGTCCGCGCTTTTTTGCACAAGCATAATATGCCAGTTGTTGAACCTAAACCGCCTTATTTAACCTTTGAGAAAAGTGCGGTGGAAAATCAACGTGTTTTCTTGCAAGAGAGTTTAGGACTTTCCGCAAATAAAAAATGGATCTTTGTACATAGCGGTTCTGGTGGTTCAGCTACGAATCTTTCTTTAGCGCAATATGCGGATTTAATTAAAGGCTTATTGGCTGAGTTTGATTGTAATGTTGTGCTGACTGCAGGACCTGGCGAAAGTGAAAAGGCCCATGAGTTAGCTAATCTAGTTAATGATTCACGCGTAGTTATTTACGATAAGAATAAAGGTTTAGTGGATTTTGCGCATTCTTTGGCTTGTGCGGATTTATTTATTGCGGGATCTACTGGTCCATTGCATTTGAGTAGTGCGTTTAATATTCCAACTATCGGATTTTATCCAAATAGTCGTTCTTCTCAGCCGAGACGCTGGAAACCGATTAATGATGTCGATAAGCATCTTGCATTTTGTCCACCCGCGGGAAAAGAGACTCAAATGAATCTAGGTTTAATTTCAATAAATAATGCTTTAGTAACCATTTTCCCCTTTGTGAGAAAAATGTGGGCATTGAGCAATGATGTTTAAGCAAATCTGAACTATCCATCCTATACTGGCGGCAAAAATAATTGTCCCTAAACCGACGGTGCCACCAAGGATAAACCCTAGAATACAAACAAAGATTTCAATGCTTGTTCTGACGATGCTCACTTTTAAATAAAATCTTTGACAGAAACCAACCATTAATCCATCCCTTGGACCCGCGCCTAAATGGCAGGTAAGATATAGGGCTGTGCCTAAGCCATAAAGTAATAAGCCTACCGTACCATATAATAGTTGTTCTGCTAATGAGCTTGGTGTGGCCAGTATTTTTGTTGTGAGACCAAGGAAAAAAGCAATAATAACGATATTAAGTAGAGTGCCCAATCCTAATCGAAGTTTTAGTGGAAACCAAGCTATCATTACGATACAACTGATAAAAAATGATGCCCAACCGATGCTCATATTAGTTTGTATTGCAATGCCTTGTGAAAGCACCGTCCAAGGTGTTGAACCTAAATTCGAAAGCACGATTAATCCATCGCCGATACCAAGGATTGATAAGGCAAAGATCAAAACTGACAATGTTTTGATGTCCAACGACCAAAGAGATGTCGCCGCCCAAGATGTATGGGGAATAACACGTACTTTTTTCTTCATAAAATATCCTTTTAATTCTTGCCATAATAAAAGGAAATGTAGAAAAAATGAAACAATTTAATGTTCTATTTTAGAACTGTATCTTATAGAAATACATGACTATTTGTATCAATATTAATTTCTAAAACTGTGATCTTACTCACATTTTGAAAATTGTTTAATATCTCTCCATTTCGTACAATATGCCCAATTCTTAATGGGAGAAAATTATGTTAGCAACACTTCAAGATATTCTCGATACGGTTAAAGCCAATAATCTGACTTATCATCAAAAATTAATGACATTAGGCAATATTGCTGAGCGTTTATTTGATCCTCGCGATTTGCTTGGCTATACCGATGAAGAATGGGGCTTTTTACAGAATCAGATGATTTGTGATTTATGTGAAGGTTACGCTATTTATCGTCCTCGCTATATCCTGCCTGATTACAATGTGTATATCCAAAAAGGCTGCGAATTTTTAGAGTTGCCGCCACCAAAAGATCTGGATGAAGCACTTGATGGATTATTGATTCTTTATTCCCACGTGCCATCCATTACAACTTATCCTGTTTATGTTGGTCGTCTTGATGTATTGCTCGAACCTTTCATTACTGATGAAGAAAAAGACTATATAAAAATTAAACGTTTCTTAAATCATATCGACAAAACTGTGCCTGATTCATTTTGTCATGCCAATATTGGGCCTTATGATACGAAAGCGGGTCGCTTGATTTTACGTGCAGTGATTGAGCTTGAAGCGCCAACACCGAATATGACCATTCGTTATGATAAATCCAAAACGAGCCGTGAGTTTGCTGAACTTGCAGCAAAAGCCTGTTTATTAGTTTCCAAACCATCTTTTGCGAACGATGCCTACTATATTTCTGATCTAGGTGAAGAATATGGAGTAGCAAGTTGCTATAACGCACTGCCTGAATGTGGCGGTGCCTACACATTAACACGTTTACGTCTAGGGACGATTGCTCGCGCGTGTAAAAGTGCGGATGAAATGCTGAATGAATTATTACCACGTGTGGCGAAATGTGCTCTTTCAACCATGGATAAACGCCATAAGTTTGTAGTGGAAGAAAGTAATTTCTTTAACAGTTCATTCCTCGAAAAAGAAGGCTTTATCAAACGCACTAATTTTACGGGGATGTTCGCAATTGTGGGCTTGGCAGATGCAGCAAACCACTTATTGCAATGTGAAGGCTTAAATGAAACCTTTGGTAAGAGTGCTCGCGGTGATGAAATTGCGACAGCAATTATGGATAAACTTAAAGAAATCACTGATGCTCATGAAGGGGTTTATGCTGAACGCACTGGCAATCGTTATTTATTACATGCGCAAGTTGGCGCAAGTAACCACGAAGAAGACAAACGTAACGCACCGGCTCACCGTATTCGTGTAGGCGAAGAACCAACGTTACTTGCACATTTAAAACAGTCTGCCCCGTTCCATAAGTATTTCCCATCTGGTACAGGGGATTTATTCGCATTTGATCAAACCTATGTAGATCACTGCGATGCGGTGGTGGATATTATTGACGGTGCATTCTCTTTAGGCTATCGCTACATTACCACCTATTTGAAAAATACGGATTTAATTCGCGTTACAGGTTATTTAGTGAAGAAAAGCGAAGTTGAAAAATACCGTAAAGGCGAAGTCGCATTACGCGATACAACCTGGTATGGCTCAGGTACGGATGAATGTGCCAACGTGTTTGATCGCCAATTACGCGATGAAAAAGATGTTACCGCTGAAAAATAATTGGAAAAATGACCGCACTTTCTGAGATTCTTGTGCCGTTGCATCGGATTATTCCTTTTTCAAATGTAGAGGGACAAGGCAATCGTTCGAGTATTTTTCTGCAAGGTTGCAAGTTAAATTGCTTGTATTGCCATAATCCAGAAACTATTCCTCGTTATACGGAAAATGCGAAATTGGTTAGTTTGCAGTATTTGTATGAACAGGTTATGGAGGCGGTTCCATTTATTCGAGGTGTCACAATTTCAGGCGGTGAACCGACTATCCATCATAAAAAACTCGTCCCGCTATTTGAGGCTTTACGTTCGCAAGGATTAACCTGTTATTTGGATAGTAGTGGCTTTTTTGAGTTTGATCGTATTCGTTCGTTAATTGATGTCACTGATAAATTTTTATTTGATCTGAAAGGAGAGGGCGCTGGTTTACAAACGCTTTGTTTTGACCGACAAAATCAAACAGGAATTGTGCCACAGCAAGTGATACCACAACGTTTACACATAAAAAACGATAAACTGGAGCGAAATTTACAAAATTTGGCTGCCTTGTTACCGTTAAATAAAGTGGAAGAAGTGCGGTTAGTTTTTTTAAAGCATTTTTTTGATGCTGAACATTTAGTGGGAAAAGTTGCGCTACTTTTACGAAATTATCCTGATGTGGCATTAAAAATTATCCGTGTGCATAGTAAAGGTGCGCGCGATGAAACTGGGTTATCAACGCACATTCCAAGTGCGGAAGAAACTAATGCATTGGCTGCTTATGCGCGTCAATGTGGAATTAACAAGGTTTTGACTATTTTGTAGTCGCTTACAAGAAAGTGCGGTGAAAATTCGCCGACTTTTTGTGAGAAAACAAGTAGAATAAGCCGATTTTTTTATTAACTTAACCAATCTAGGGGAATCAAATGAGTGTGTTAAGCAGCATTTTGGGAATGGTCGTATTAATCGCTATTGCCGTGTTACTTTCCAATAATCGTAAAGCGATTAGTATCAGAACCGTGCTCGGGGCGTTAGCAATCCAAGTTGGATTTGCCGCCCTTATTTTATATGTGCCAGCAGGTAAACAAGCACTTGGTGCAACTGCTGATGCCGTATCAAATGTTATTGCTTACGGTAACGAAGGTATTAACTTTGTATTTGGTGGTTTAGCTGATCCAAGCAAACCTTCAGGTTTCATTTTTGCAGTGAAAGTATTACCAATTATTGTGTTCTTCTCTGGCTTAATCTCAGTGCTTTATTATCTTGGCATTATGCAAGTGGTAATTAAAGTATTAGGTGGTGCATTACAAAAAGCATTGGGTACGTCAAAAGCAGAATCCATGTCAGCTGCTGCGAACATCTTCGTAGGTCAAACTGAAGCACCATTGGTGGTTCGCCCTTACATTAAAAATATGACCCAATCTGAATTATTTGCCATCATGGTGGGTGGTACGGCGTCTATCGCGGGTTCAGTAATGGCGGGGTATGCTGGAATGGGCGTGCCATTGACATACTTAATCGCTGCGTCATTTATGGCGGCTCCAGCAGGTTTGTTATTTGCGAAATTAATGTTCCCACAAACAGAACAATTCTCTGATAAACAACCAGAAGACAATGATTCAGAAAAACCAACTAACGTACTTGAAGCAATGGCGGGCGGTGCGAGTGCAGGTATGCAACTTGCGTTAAACGTAGGTGCAATGTTAATCGCATTCGTTGGTTTAATTGCATTAATTAACGGTATTTTAAGTGGCGTTGGTGGCTGGTTTGGCTATGGCGACGTAACTTTACAATCTATCTTTGGTTTAGTTTTCAAACCATTAGCATATTTAATCGGTGTAACTGACGGCACTGAGGCCGGTATCGCAGGACAAATGATCGGGATGAAATTAGCCGTTAACGAATTCGTAGGTTATCTTGAATTTGCAAAATACTTACAACCAGATTCTGCGATTGTATTAACTGAAAAAACTAAAGCAATTATTACTTTCGCACTTTGTGGTTTTGCTAACTTCAGCTCAATTGCAATCTTAATCGGTGGTTTAGGTGGAATGGCGCCAAACCGTCGTAGTGATGTGGCACGTTTAGGCTTGAAAGCGGTAATCGCAGGTACTTTAGCAAACTTAATGAGTGCAACGATTGCTGGCTTGTTCATCGGACTTGGTGCTGCAGCGCTTTAATTCTCGGATAAGTGCGGTGAAAAATGACCGCACTTTTTATTTTTACATTTGAAAAAAGGAAGGAAAATTATGACTCCACATATTAACGCGCCTGAAGGTGCATTTGCTGATGTTGTTTTAATGCCAGGCGATCCACTTCGTGCAAAATACATTGCAGAAACGTTTTTGCAAGATGCAGTAGAAGTAACAAATGTTCGTAATATGCTTGGTTTTACTGGGACTTATAAAGGTCGTAAGATTTCTATTATGGGCCACGGTATGGGGATTCCATCTTGCTCTATTTACGCGAAAGAATTAATCACTGAATACGGTGTGAAAAAAATTATCCGTGTAGGTTCTTGTGGCGCTGTTCGTATGGACGTAAAAGTACGTGATGTGATTATCGGTTTAGGTGCATGTACTGATTCAAAAGTAAACCGTATTCGTTTCAAAGATAACGACTTTGCAGCTATTGCTGACTTCGATATGGCACAAGCCGCTGTTCAAGCTGCAAAAGCAAAAGGCAAGGCTGTTCGTGTCGGTAACTTATTCTCGGCAGATTTATTCTATACGCCTGATGTTGAAATGTTCGATGTAATGGAAAAATACGGCATCTTAGGCGTGGAAATGGAAGCTGCCGGAATTTATGGTGTGGCTGCAGAATATGGTGCGAAAGCCTTAACGATTTGTACTGTGTCTGACCATATTCGTACACATGAACAAACCACAGCAGAAGAACGTCAATTAACATTCAATGATATGATTGAAATTGCGTTGGATTCAGTATTAATTGGTGATGCACAATAATTTCTTATAGTGGATTTAAGAAGTGCTTGAAAAACAACCGCACTTTTTATATAATCCGCACCCATTATGAGCCGTTCGCGGCTCATATTTTTGTGTGGTGCAATGAATGTTGTACTGAAAATTATCGGGGAGCTATTTAATAGCGTTATTACCCAATTAGAGGAAAACTAAAATGGCAAAAAAAGTCCAAGCCTACGTTAAGTTGCAAGTTGCAGCTGGTATGGCAAACCCATCACCACCAGTTGGTCCTGCATTAGGTCAACAAGGTGTGAACATCATGGAATTCTGTAAA
>QWCR01000262.1_pt1 | contig 18382 bp, 16 predicted proteins | sample 1972581 | NCBI WGS metagenome assembly QWCR01 (sample SAMN09866703, study PRJNA288562) | Human oral metagenome isolate pre4_saliva, whole genome shotgun sequencing... | isolation source: mouth | host: Homo sapiens | place: USA: California
CGTGTCGTTTGGTACTTTACGTACGTCAAATTCAACACCGAGGTCACGCATTTTTTCAAAGGTTGCAACGTCTTCTTTGTCCATAGACAAAACGTTGTTAATCATTGTTTTACCTGTTGAGTGAGCCATAGAACCAACGTTAAGAGTCTTGATTGGCACGCCACCTTCGATTGCACGAAGTGCATCTTGTGGTGTTTCAAACAAGATAAGGGCATGAGTGTCACCGAAACGTGGGTCTTTTGCAACGTCAATCAATTTTTGAATTGGAACAACGTTGGCTTTTACTCCGTTTGGAGCTGCTTGTTTAATCAATTCTTTACGCAAGTCGTCGTTAGCAACGTTATCTGAAGCAACGATGATACGGTTTGCTTTTGAATCTGGAGTCCAAGCAGTCGCAACCTGACCGTGAAGTAGACGAGTGTCTAGACGAGCAAGGTTGATTTTCAGTTTACCGTCACCGATAACAGTTCCTTCTGGAATAGCAGCTTGTGCGGCAGGAGCAGCTGCAGCAGTTGCAACTTCCTCAACTGGGTTAAGCTCTTCTGGAAGAGCCTTGATGCCATCTTTGGCTTCTTTAATGATATTCGCAGCGACTTTATCCACACCTGCATTCGCGTCCATAAGGCGCTCTGTGTAGGCTTGGATCAACATCGGCAAGTTCAGTCCTGTGATGATGGCAAACTTACGTTCTGGATTTTCTCCCATTACGCGGCTAGCTTGGTTGAATGGAGATCCACTCCAAAGGTCAGCCAATACTAGAACCTCATCTTCTGCGTCAAATGCAGCCACAGCGTTGTTGAATTTAGCGTAAAGGTCATCTGGACCTTCATTTGGCATAAAGGTTACAACTTGAACCTTTTCTTGTTCACCAAAGATCATAGATCCTGACTGATGAATACCCGCAGCAAATTCGCCGTGGAACTACTTTTTCTAAAAAGATGTAAAAGTTTTCATAGAATGACTTTTTAAAAATATTAATATATAAATAATTTTGAGAGGTAAGTGAAAATGGCGATAGAAAATTTAATATAAAAATACAGAAAATAAGTCGCTTTTGTGAAAACAAAATGAAAACAAAAAGGAAAGATTGCGACCATGCAATCTTCCCTTTTATAGGAATAAATTTTGTAAAGCGTGGGCAACTCCATCTTCTTCGTTGGTCAGAGGAAGTTGTTCGTCTGCATATGGAAGAAGAGCAGGATTGGCGTTTTTCATAGCATATCCCTTGCCTGCAAATGCCAACATTTCAGTGTCATTATGCTCATCACCAAAGGCGATTAAGTCTTTTTTATCACGATTCATCACATTGAGCAAGTACTCTAGAGCAAATGCCTTGTTTACACCTTTGGGAGTACACTCGAGGATGTTGAGGGGACCGCCCCAGGTATTGATAGCTAGTTGGTGCTGATAAAAACGATTCATTTCGTCCGCTAAAGCGTATTTGTCTTCAGCCCTTGTTTGCAAAAGGATGCAGTTGGGATCTTTGGTTACTCGTTCAGGTTTGAATTGATTTTCCGGCCGGAAGTTCTCTACGCCAAATAGTTTAGGATCCGCAATTTCTTCATTCGGAGTCGTGATATAGAATTTTTTTCGATATTCTCCTGCAATAAAATCAGCCTGGATGTCCTCCGTGCGCTTGACCATGTCTAGGAGGTATTTTTTGTCCAAGGTCAAGCACTTTTCATGCTCCCAAGCCTGTCCTGGTAGATGGGTAAGAGAACCATTAAAGTTAATCATGGGAGTATGCAATTCTAGCTCACGGTAGAAATCTTTTGCCATACGATACGGACGTCCCGTCGTGATGATAACATGGTGTCCTTTTTCTGAAATTTTTTTGATTGTCTCTTTGGTGAAATCGGAGAGCTTGCTTTCACTATTCAGCAGGGTTCCGTCCAAATCGACTGCGATAATTTTTTTAGTCATATAAACCTTCCTAGTCGTTTCCAGATAAGATGTCTTCTATTATATCAAAAAGAAGGAAGAAAAGCAGATAAGAACAAAAACTACAGTTGCTTTGATTTATTAAACAAATCAAACAAACATATTGAAAAGGTGAATGATAAATGATATAATACTAATATTGTTCGTAAAAAACAAAAGGAGATTAAAGATGGACAAACTATTTAAACTAAAAGAGCACGGGACAGATGTTCGTACAGAGGTGCTTGCTGGTTTAACAACATTCTTTGCAATGAGTTATATTCTCTTTGTAAACCCTCAAATGCTTTCCCAAACGGGTATGCCTGTTCAAGGTGTGTTCTTGGCAACGATTATCGGTTCTGTAGTCGGTACCTTGATGATGGCTTTCTATGCTAATTTGCCCTACGCACAAGCACCAGGTATGGGATTGAATGCCTTCTTTACATTTACAGTTGTATTTGGGATGGGCTATACTTGGAAAGAAGCTCTTGGTATGGTCTTCATTTGTGGAATTATTTCACTGATTATTACCTTGACAAATGTTCGTAAAATGATCATCGAATCTATTCCCACAACACTTCGTTCAGCTATTTCGGCTGGTATTGGTGTTTTCCTTGCCTATGTTGGGATTAAGAATGCTGGTCTCTTGAAATTCTCAATCGATCCAGGTACTTATACTGTAGCAGGTGAAGGAGCGGACAAGGCTCAAGCTGCACTTACAGCAAACTCAGCAGCTGTTCCAGGCTTGGTAGACTTCAATACTCCAGCCGTATTGGTGGCTCTTGCAGGTCTGGCTATTACCATCTTCTTTGTTGTTAAAGGCATCAAGGGTGGAATTATTCTTTCTATTTTAACAACGACTGTCCTTGCTATTGCTGTTGGTGTTGTCAAATTGTCAGGGATCGACTTTGCTAGCAATAATCTTTCATCAGCGGTTAATGATTTAGGAACTTTGTTTGGTGCTGCTCTTGGTTCAGAAGGTTTAGGATCTTTGATTTCAAACACTTCGCGTTTACCAGAAACCTTGATGGCTATTCTTGCCTTCTCACTAACGGATATTTTTGATACAATCGGTACTCTTATCGGTACTGGTGAAAAAGTTGGTATTGCAACAGCACCAATTTTGATCATCGTCGGAATCATGATGCTTTCTAACTTGAAAAATATCCCTTGGGATGATATGGCTGAAGCGGTTCCTGCCTTCTTCACATCTATCTTTATGGGATTCAGCTACTCTATCACACAAGGGATTGCTGTTGGTTTCTTGACATATACCTTGACAAAAGTTGTCAAAGGTCAAGCCAAGGATGTGCACGTGATGATTTGGATTTTGGATGCCTTGTTTATCCTTAACTATATCAGTATGGCGCTATAAATGGTATAATAGAAAAAGGGGAGTCTCCCCTTTTTAATTATAAGGAGGTACATCATGAAAGATAAGACGATTTGGCAAGAGGTTTTGAACAGAGGGAAATGGGTGCTCATCCTTTTGGTAGCTTTTGTTCTATCTCAATTTCCCATAGGACTTGCTTTGTTTTTAGCAAACAAACAGTTTCCGATTTTACAGTCAGGGCTCTTAGTTGGTGCCCTATCCATAGTCGTTTTGATTGTATTTATTATTGGTGCACGAAAAACACAACTTGCTACTTTTAATCTATCCTTTTTTAAGGCAAAAGACTTGGCTCGCTTGGTACTGAGTTATCTGGTGATTTTTGCGACAAATCTCTTGGGTTCACTCCTGCTTCGACTAACAAATGAGGCAACAACCAATAACCAATCAATACTGAATGGTTTGGTTCAGAATAGTTCCTTGATTTCAACTTTCTTCCTACTAGTCTTGATTGCGCCGATTTGTGAAGAAATTTTGTGTCGTGGAATTATTCCTAAAAAGATCTTCCGTGGAAAAGAAAAACTAGGTTTTGTTGTTGGTGCAATCGTCTTTGCCTTGCTCCATATGCCAACCAATTTACCTTCTGTAATTATTTATGGAGGAATGTCAACGGTTTTGACTTGGACAGCCTATAAGACTGAGCGTTTGGAGATGTCCATTTTGCTTCATATGATTCTCAATGGTATTGCATTTTGTTTGTTGGCCTTATTGGTATTGATTAGTAGAAATCTAGGTCTATCATTCTAAACCATTGGCCCGCTTGGAAAAGATGAACACTAGCGTGTTCATCTTTTTCTTTTTATGGTAAAATAGAAAGATAATATGGTGAAAAACCTTGAGGGAGTGACCGATATGTCAAGTAAAGCTAATCATGCAAAGACAGCTATTTGCGGAATTATCAACGTAACCCCAGATTCTTTTTCGGATGGTGGGCAGTTTTTTGCTCTTGAGCAGGCACTCCAGCAGGCTCGTAAATTGATAGCAGAAGGAGCGAGCATGCTAGATATCGGTGGAGAATCGACTCGGCCGGGCAGTAGCTATGTTGAGATAGAAGAGGAAATCCAGCGTGTTGTTCCAGTGATTAAAGCTATCCGTGAGGAAAGTGATGTCCTCATTTCTATCGATACTTGGAAAAGTCAGGTGGCAGAGGCCGCCTTGGCTGCTGGTGCCAATCTGGTAAATGACATCACGGGTCTCATGGGAGATGAGAAAATGGCGAATGTGGTTGCGAAGGCTGGAGCAAAAGTGGTTATCATGTTTAATCCAGTTATGGTTCGTCCTCAGCACCCTAGTTCACTCATATTTCCTCATTTTGGTTTTAGACAAGCTTTTACAGAAGAAGAGTTAGCTGACTTTGAAAAAGTGCCAATCGAAAACTTGATGGATGCTTTCTTTGAACATGCTCTAGCGAGAGCGAACCAAGCTGGAATTGCAAGAGAAAATATTCTGCTGGATCCAGGGATTGGCTTTGGTCTGACCAAGAAGGAAAATCTACTCCTTCTACGGGATCTAGATAAACTACACCAGCAAGGCTATCCGATTTTTCTTGGAGTTTCGCGTAAGCGATTTGTCATCAATATCCTAGAAGAAAATGGCTTTGAAGTCAATCCTGAGACGGAAGTCGGTTTCCGAAATCGGGACACCGCTTCGGCTCATGTAACGACTATCGCTGCGAGACAGGGTGTAGAAGTGGTGCGCGTGCATGATGTTGCCAGTCACAGGATGGCAGTTGAAATTGCCTCTGCTATCCGTTTGGCCGATGATGCAGAAAATCTAGATTTAAAACAATATAAGTAAGATGAACGAAATTCAAAACAATCAGTGGATTGCCCACTACCGGACGGACCAACCGCATTTTGGTTTGGAGCGAATGGTGGAACTCCTAGCTCTGCGAGGCAATCCCCATCTCAAACTTAAGGTCATCCATATCGGGGGGACCAATGGCAAGGGGTCGACCATTGCTTTTTTGAAAAAGATGCTGGAAGGGCTAGACCTGAGAGTTGGGGTGTTCAGCTCGCCCTATCTCATTCATTATACAGACCAGATTAGCATTAATGGGGAATCCATTCCTGAAGCGAAACTAGAAGCTCTCATGGCAGACTATCAGTCTTTGCTTGAGAGAGAATCTGCTGACAATTTGCAGGGAACAACCGAGTTTGAGATTATCACAGCTCTAGCCTATGATTACTTTGCCTCAGAACAAGTAGATGTGGCTATCATGGAAGTCGGCATGGGTGGTCTTTTGGATAGTACTAATGTCTGCCAGCCAATTTTAACAGGAATTACGACCATTGGACTGGATCATGTAGCCCTACTTGGTGACACCTTGGAAGCCATAGCAGAGCAGAAGGCTGGTATTATCAAACAAGGCATTCCATTAGTGACAGGTCATATTGTTCCTGAAGCCTTGACTGTGATAGACTCTATTGCAGAAGCTAAAAATGCGCCTAGACTTACCTATGGAAAAGATTATCAGGTCAGTCACCAAAAGAGTGTGGTGACAGGCGAAATCTTTGATTATACCAGTTCTGTCAGACAAGGGAGCTTTCAAACAGGTCTGCTTGGTTTGCACCAGATAGAGAATGCGGGGATGGCCATAGCTTTACTTGATACTTTTTGTCAAGAAGATAGGCGGGAGTTGGCAAGTAATGACTTGGTTGCTCAAGCTTTGAAAGAGACCAGATGGCCAGGGCGTTTGGAGGTCGTGTCTAGCGACCCCTTGATGATTTTGGATGGGGCCCACAATCCCCATGCTATCAAGGCTTTATTAGCAACCTTGCAAGAACGCTTTGCGGATTATCATAAGGAAATCCTCTTTACTTGTATCAAGACCAAGGCCTTGGAGGATATGCTGGATTTGCTAGAGACGGTGCCAGATAGTCAATTGACTTTAACCCATTTTGACGATAGTCGGGCGACGGATGAAAGCGTGCTGAAAGAGACAGCCAAGTCTAGAAATCTCAATTACCAAATTTGGCAGGATTTTCTAGAGCAGAAATTGACAGATAAAAATGAAGAGAAACAAACAGTTAGGATTGTCACAGGTTCCTTGTATTTCTTGAGCCAAGTGAGAGCCTATCTGATGGAGAGGAAGAACGAGAATGGATACACAAAAGATTGAAACGGCTGTAAAAATGATTATTGAGGCTGTTGGTGAGGACGCTAACCGCGAGGGCTTGCAGGAAACACCTGCTCGTGTAGCTCGTATGTACCAAGAGATTTTTTCAGGTCTTGGCCAAACTGCTGAGGAACACCTGTCAAAATCCTTTGAGATTATCGACGATAATATGGTTGTAGAAAAGGATATCTTTTTCCACACTATGTGTGAGCACCACTTTTTGCCCTTTTATGGGAGAGCGCACATTGCCTACATTCCAGATGGTCGGGTGGCAGGCTTGTCTAAGCTAGCCCGTACGGTTGAAGTTTATTCTAAAAAACCACAAATTCAAGAGCGTTTGAATATTGAGGTGGCCGATGCCTTGATGGACTATCTGGGTGCTAAAGGAGCCTTTGTTGTCATTGAGGCGGAACATATGTGTATGAGCATGCGTGGTGTCAGAAAGCCAGGCACGGCAACCTTGACGACAGTAGCGCGAGGTGTATTTGAAACAGATAAGGACCTCCGAGACCAAGCTTATCGTTTAATGGGACTATAATACCCTTCGAAAATCAAATTCAAACCACGTCAGCTTCACCTTGCCGTAGGTGCGGTTACTGACTTCGTCAGTTCTATCCACAACCTCAAAACAGTGTTTTTAGCTGATTTCGTCAGTTTTATCTACAACCTCAAAGCAGTGCTTTGAGCAACCTGCGGCTAGCTTCCTAGTTTGCACTTTGATTTTCATTGAGTATAAAAAGAATCCGCTTCATGCGGATTTTTCTAGAAAGGACTAATTATGGATCAACTGCAGATTAAAGATTTGGAAATTTTTGCCTATCATGGTCTTTTCCCTAGTGAGAAAGAATTAGGGCAGAAGTTTGTTATTTCCGCAAGCTTATCCTATGATATGACCAAGGCGGCTACAGAATTGGATTTAACAGCTTCTGTCCATTACGGAGAACTGTGTCAGCAGTGGACGACTTGGTTTCAGGAAAGCACTGAGGACTTGATTGAAACGGTAGCCTACAAATTAGTTGAACGTACCTTTGAGACCTATCCTCTTGTCCAAGAGATTGAGTTGGAACTAAAAAAACCGTGGGCTCCAGTGCATTTACCATTGGATACCTGCTCGGTGACCATTCGCCGTCGCAAACAACGGGCCTTTATCGCTCTAGGAAGTAATATGGGAGATAAGCAAGCAAACTTGGAGCAAGCCATTGACAAACTGCGAACTCGAGGTATCCATATTCTCAAAGAGTCCAGTGTTTTGACGACGGAGCCTTGGGGTGGTGTGGATCAGGATAGCTTTGCCAATCAGGTGATTGAAGTAGAAACCTGGCTACCAGCACCAGTCTTGTTAGAAACATTGTTAGCCATTGAGTTAGAAATGGGACGGGTTCGAGAGGTGCATTGGGGGCCTCGTTTGATTGATTTGGACCTACTCTTTATGGAGGACCAGATTATTTACACAGACGAGCTCATATTGCCTCATCCTTATATAGCAGAACGCCTCTTTGTTCTTGAGCCGTTAGTGGAAATAGCTCCCCATTTTATCCATCCGATCCTAAAGCAACCAATTCGATACTTGGTTGACCAGTTGGAGCAAGGAAATGCCTAAGCTTTCCGAGACCTATAGTAAGTGGAAGAGTATTGGGGAGGGACTACTTGCTATTGTTTTAGGGCTTCTCTTGATTCGATTTGGACAAGTTATTCCGAGAATGGGATACCAGTTGCTGATGGGTTACTTTTCCTTGTCAGCAGTTTGGCACTTGTTGACTCGCTGGTTTCAGGATAAAAAACGTCGGGAAAATATCTTTGTAACCTTGGGAAAGCTGGCGGTTGCGGCTCTGGTGTTTGACTCTATCATCTTGCAAGACCTTGCCCTCTATCTCCTGGTTTTTATCATTGCGAGCTACCAGCTGTTTACGGGCATCATTAGTCTTGTGACCTGGTCTCTCTATCGAAAAAATGCCATTCATCCTCGGCTCCATCATCTCTTCGATGCTGTATGGATGATAGGATTCGGTCTTTATAGCATCTCTCCTTTTCACGATGCAGCGAATTTTGAATTGCTCTTGCTTGGGTTTTACTTGCTCATGCTAGGAGCCAGTAGCCTCCGGGACGGTTTCTTTTTTGAAAAGATAGAAAACAATCCCAAGCTGAAACGACGAATGCGAATGACCTTGCCGATCTTTGTGACGGCTTTGATCCCTATCAGCACCTTGCGAAAACTAAATGAGTGGCTGGCAAATCATGAAAGCCAAGAAGGGGAAGTTCATTCAGAAAGAAAAAACGATCAGGTAGTTGATCTGGAAATTTTTATCCATACCTCAGAAACCTCTTTCTTCCTCGCTATGGGACATGTGGATATTTGTTACCAAGGGAAGGTTATTTCCTATGGCTCGTATGATCCCCACTCGGAGCGTTTGTTCGGCATGGTTGGAGATGGTGTTTTGTTTAAGGCCAATCGGGAAAAATACATCGAGCTCTGTAAGAGGGAAAGTCAGAAGACCTTGTTTGCTTATGGTCTGAGTTTGACAGACCAACAGAAAGCAGCCATCCAAGCTCGTCTAGAAGAGATAGAAGACCTGTTAATTCCTTGGGAACCAAGTTCACAGTTGATGAAAAGAAGAGAGGGCGAGGTAAAGCATACCTACTCCTACCAACTGAAACAGGAAGCAGATGCGATCCTCTATAAATTCAGTTCATCCGAGTTTAAGACCTACTTTGTTCTTAGTACCAATTGTGTCTTGCTGGCAGACTCTATCGTAGGAAAAGCTGGGACTGATATATTGAGTCCTCAAGGTTTCATTGTGCCAGGGACTTATCAGGATTATCTTGACTTAGAGTATACAAAACCAAACGGTCTAGTTGTCAGTCGATCCATTTATTAGAAAAAGAAAACTCTAGTTCCTCAGCAGTTTGCGCCGAGAAGCTAGAGTTTTTAAAATAGGTCATTTTCTTCTGGAAGGAGGATGGTTTCTTTACCGTCCGTATCTAAAACAAGGACCCTAGGAGGGTAAAGGGGATCGAAAGGATGATTGAAATCAAAATCAATGCTAGTCGGAAGGTGCTGGCTAGAAAAATGGAAGGTGATGGTCCCCTTATTGTTGAGCAGTTGAAACTCAAGTTCTTCTTCTAATTCAAAGACATTTTTCAGGAAATGATCGATAATATACCATAAAGAGTCAATGACATCATCAGGTAAGCTGGTCACGACACCAAAACTAGCGGAACGTCTCTGTGTATTTGTAAAAGCCATGTTTTCCTCCCCCCTTTATTTTCCTTATCATACAGCAAAATGTCTTAAAAATCAAGAAATCCTACTTGCTTTTTCAAAATGGGAATAAACTGTGAAATTTTTTCAAAGTTTCTCTAAAAAATACTTGAAAGTGTTTACAATAAGTGATAAAATGGAGTAAGTAGATGCGTGAAAGCGAAATTTTCATTATAGAAAGGAAACGGAATGAACACAGATGATACAGTAACGATTTATGACGTCGCCCGTGAAGCAGGAGTTTCGATGGCAACAGTTAGCCGTGTCGTTAATGGCAACAAGAATGTTAAAGAGAACACTCGAAAAAAAGTCCTAGAAGTGATTGATCGCTTGGACTATCGTCCAAATGCGGTAGCACGTGGTTTGGCTAGCAAGAAAACAACGACAGTCGGAGTTGTGATTCCTAACATTACCAATGGTTATTTCTCAACGCTTGCTAAGGGAATTGACGACATTGCTGAAATGTACAAGTATAACATTGTCCTTGCAAATAGTGATGAGGATGATGAAAAGGAAGTTTCAGTAGTCAACACTCTCTTTTCAAAACAAGTCGATGGGATTATCTTTATGGGCTATCACTTGACTGAAAAGATTCGTTCAGAGTTTTCTCGTTCACGGACACCGGTTGTTCTTGCTGGTACTGTAGATGTAGAACACCAACTTCCAAGTGTAAATATCGACTACAAACAAGCAACGATTGATGCTGTAAGCTACCTTCTAAAAGAAAACGAAAAGATTGCTTTTGTGAGTGGACCACTCGTCGATGATATCAATGGCAAGGTTCGTTTGATTGGTTACAAGGAAGCCTTGAAAAAAGCAGGACATTCTTATAGCGAGGGATTGGTCTTTGAATCAAAATACAGCTATGACGATGGTTATGCCTTGGCAGAACGCTTGATTTCATCACAAGCTACAGCCGCAGTTGTAACAGGTGATGAATTGGCAGCAGGTGTCCTAAATGGTTTGGCTGACCACGGTGTGTCTGTACCAGAAGAGTTTGAAATCATTACGACAGATGACTCTCAGATTGCACGATTCACTCGTCCAAACTTGACGACTATTGCCCAACCTCTTTATGACCTAGGTGCTATCAGCATGCGTATGTTGACTAAGATTATGCATAAGGAAGAGTTGGAAGAACGTGAAGTTCTCCTACCTCATGGTTTGACAGAACGCCGCTCTACACGAAAACGTAAATAGAAAAAATCAGGGAATCGTGAAGATTTCCTGATTTGCTTTCTAGAGAAGAGGTTTATCCTTCCATATAGTCTTTCAAAGCTTGTCCTTTTAGTCCAGCATTAAGGGCAATTAATAATTTGAGGCGCGCTTTTTGAGCGTTGAGTTCTTTGACAAAGAAAACACCAGCTCGTTGCAACTGCACCCCTCCACCTTGGTAGGCGTAGACAGGTTCAGCAATACCATTAAAACAACGTGAGACCAGGGCGACTGGGATTCCTTTTTGGAGGAGATTTTCCAACTTTTGAGCTGTTTCTTTGGGAATATTGCCTGCTCCAAAGGCCTGAATGACTAAGCCATCCAGCTGTTCTAAGTCTAACATATCAATCAGCTCGTCTGTCATACCGGCATAGGCTGAGATGATGGGAACCAGACCTTGAATATGCTCAAGATTAAACCGGACACGAGGCTCAGCCGTTTTGAAGTAGAGGATTTCTTGCTTCATGATGAGGCCAAGTGGTCCATGTGTTGGGGTTTGAAAGGTGCTGACGTTGGTCGTATGAGTTTTGGTAACATACTTGGCTGCGTGGATCTCGTCGTTCATGACGACCAGTACACCCTTGTCGGCTGCTTTGTCATCGCTGGCAACTCGCAAAGCACTCAGATAGTTATATACACCGTCGCTACCAAGTTCGTTTGAACTACGCATGGCCCCTGTTAGAACGATGGGGATGGGCGGAATTTTCATGGTATCAAGGAAGTAAGCTGTTTCTTCTAAGGTATCTGTACCATGTGTGATGACAACTCCATCATAGTTATCAGCTTCCTCTTTAATCTTATGATAGAGTGCAAGCATATGATTGGGTTTGATATGAGGGCTTGGCAGATTAAAAAAGTCTAGGGTATGAACCTCAATTCCTTCAAGTGGATTGGAAACATGGTTCATGGGATTGTCCTGACTAGTTACAACGGCACCAGTGGCGTCTGCTTGCATGGAAATAGTCCCACCTGTATGTAAAACAAGGATTTTCTTAGGCATGATTTAGTCACTCTTTCTGAAATGTGGTATAATCATTGTAACACAAAAGGGGAGAATGGGACAGGATGGAAGTCAAGGCTGTTTTTTTTGATATCGATGGAACGCTAGTCAACGATCGCAAGAGTGTTTTGAAATCCACTAAGGACGCGATTAAGATTGTCAAAGAGCAAGGAGTGCTTGTTGGAGTAGCGACAGGACGAGGGCCGTTTTTTGTCAAGGAATTGATGGAAGACTTGGACCTAGACTTTGCGGTGACCTACAATGGCCAATACATTTTTAATAAAGAAAAGGTACTCTTTGCAAGCCCAATCGCTAAGTCAAGCCTACGTCAACTGATTGCTTATGCTAAAAAGGAGCGTAAAGAAATCGCTCTTGGAACCGAGCATGCCGTTGTTGGTTCGAAGATTATGTCATTTGGTCTCGGCTCCTTTTCCCAACTGGTTAGTCGTTTTATTCCGACTGTTCTGACAAGAACCGTTAGCCGTTCCTTTAATCGAATGGTCAGCAAGGCAGTTCCTCAAAAGGAAGACGACTTGCTTAACTTGATTAATCAACCCATTTATCAAGTTTTGATGCTGATGACGCCAGAAGAATCTGAGAAGGCAGCAAGTGATTTTGAAGATTTGAAATTAACTCGAAGCAATCCTTTTGCAGCAGATATCATTAACCAAGGAAATTCCAAACTAGAAGGCATTCGCCGAGTCGGGAAAGAATATGGCTTTGATCTCAACCAAGTCATGGCCTTTGGTGATTCAGACAACGATCTGGAAATGTTAGCGGGTGTTGGTATGTCGGTTGCTATGGGAAATGGCAGTAGCAGTGTCAAAGAAGTTGCCAAGCATATTACGGCAAGTAATCAACAAGATGGTATCCACAAGGCGCTCGAGCACTTTGGTGTTTTGGCTTCAGAAAAAGTGTTTGTCAGTCGAGACTACCACTTTAATAAGGTCAAAACCTTCCACCACATGATGGATGAACGAACTCAAGAAGAGCCACAGGCATGGGATGCTGAAGGTGCAACCCACCGCGCAGACTTTAAAATTGAAGAATTAGTGGAGTTTGTTCGTGCAGCAAGTTCTTCGGAGGAAGAATTCCAAAACTCCCTTGCAAGCATGCATGAGGCACTTGATAAGGCGGCAGAGAAAGTGGAGAAAAAGACGCCTGCTAAGCAAAACTTGGTCGGTCAAGTGGATGCTTTGATTGACACACTGTATTTTACATACGGTAGTTTTGTTTTGATGGGAGTAGACCCAGAACGCATTTTTGATATTGTTCATGAAGCAAATATGGGGAAGGTTTTCCCAGACGGAAAAGCTCATTTTGACCCAGTTACACACAAGATTTTAAAACCAGATGACTGGGAAGAAAAATATGCTCCAGAACCTGTCATCCGACAGGAACTACAACGTCAGTTTAAAGCTTATGAGCGACATAAAGAAAGAAAAAATAAAAAATAAGAGAAAATTCTTTTCCCTGGATGAAAAATTCGGGGATTTTTTGAACCGAAATCCGAACAATTACATATATATCACTAATTATTATTAGCATATTTATACTTATTTTGAATTAGAAAACGTTTGAAATTTTTTTTGAAAAAGAAAAGAAAAATATTTTAGTTTACAAAAAATAATGCAGAGTGGCATTTTACCCCAATTTATCTAGCTTTCCTTTTAAAAAAATATCAAAAAAAGATGAGTCAAATTATTTGATATTTGAAAGTTGATGTGTTAGAATAAATTCAGAAAGCGAATAAATATAAAATACTCATGCTACTATGATATGCTCTTTTTAAAGACAGAAAGTCAACTTGTTTATTTCAGGCCTGTTAACAAGTTGATGTGAGGAGTTCACTCTAGCTTTGAGGTTTAGTTATAAAATTGTGCACAATTGCTTTCCAAATTTTTATTATTTTAATTTTCAAGTTTAAAAATTAGAGAATTAAGAGGTTGAAATGAAGAAAAAATATACCTATTTGACAGCTTCTGTTTTAACAGCTGTAACAATGCTTCCAACTTTTGCACCAAGTGAAGCTCACGCTGCTTACAATTGGAATGGAAATAATAGTTACTATACAAGAACTAGCCGCCGTTCAAGCAATCGTACTTCTAACCGTACTACTGCAAATCGTAGTCGCACATCAAACTATACTGTAAGAAGTTATGGCTACAACAGTTATTACCCAAGCTATAACTATGGCTACAATAGCTACTACCCAAGCTATAACTATGGATATGGTAGCTATTATCCAAGTTACAACTACGGTTACAATAATTGGAATAACTACTATGGCTATGACAACAGTAGCAACTACTATGGTTATAACTATTGGAATAATTACAACAACCTTGCTAGCGATGAAAACTATATTTACTGGAATGGCAATCACTACTACCGTATGAACGATGGTAGCTACCGTATTTATCGTAACGGTCAGTGGAAACCTTTGACAAACAATAGTAACAACAACTCATCTACTAACAACTTGGAAAACGATCCGCACTATCGTTACGAAAATGGGTACCATTACTATGTATTGGACAATGGTGATTATTACTACTACCAAAATGGTAAGTGGGTATTGGTGAAAGATTCTGCTGAGCCAACACCAGCACAACCGGCAACACCTGCTGAACCAAAACCAGAACAACCAACAACTCCGGTTGAGCCAGCACAACCAAGTCAACCTGAAGTTCCTGCTCCAACACCAGCAGAACCAGAGACTCCAACACCAGCACCTAGTGATAAACCTGAAGAGCCAACAACACCAACTGAGCCACAACCAGCACAACCAGCAACTCCAAGTGTTGATCTACCAGAAAACCCACCAATTAATGGTGCTGATAGTGAATTTGACCCATTTAAGCCATCTACAGAAACGCCAGCGGAACCAAAACCAGAAACACCAGCAACTCCAGCTATCCCAACAACACCAGGTTTGGTAACGACTGATGAACCAAGTGAAAACCAAATCCCTGATTATGTTGAAAAACCAGCTGAAGGATTGGAACACTTGGCTTGGGCACCAAATGGACAAACTCCAAAATTGGTTTACCCACCAGGTAAACCAGGTGATGCAGTCCTCAAGAATGATAAAAACTACTACTTCGACGGTAGTGCACATTACTACTATGTACCATCTAACTCAGAGCGTACAGGTTACTCAGCATACTGGAAGTGGCTTGGAGGAAAATGGAAACTTCAAGGGATGACTGATCCAAACGATCCAGCTCGTGATCCAAAACTTCACGAAAACACTGCTGATGACGAGTACATGTACAGTGACAAGAACTCAAGCGTGAAACTTTACTCAACTAACTTGGTAACGACTGCTAAAGCAGGTCAAGCATTGCCATTCAAGAATGTTGAAGAGTTCAAAAACTATGTCATCGAAAAAATGAATCCTAAGTTCCTTGATAACTCTGGTTGGGATGCTAAAGTTGAGTGGGAAATCGAAGATCCAGAAATCTTTGAGAAGACGAAAGAAAACCCATACGCTAAGGACTATGTCTTGATTGCAAATCTCAAGAGTGGTGTCGAAGACAAGAAATACAGTGATGTAGAATTTGGCTATGTGAAGTTTGTTTACCGTGTTGAAGCAACAAACGATACAAACTATGACTATGTTTCAAAAGCGAAAGAAGCTTTCGCTAAAATCAATGAAGAGCGTAAAGCTCAAGGATTGAAAGAATTGACTTGGTCTGAAGACATTTATCAAAATCAAGCACTTCCAAAAGTAAATGAAATTTCACGTCAATACGATAGTACAGGCTTTGTGGGACGTCGTGATGAAGATGCTGCTGTTGTCGTTAAGAAATGGGCAAACAGTGGTTTGAGAGACTTGCTTCTCGATCCGAATGTCACTGAAGGAGCTGTAGCAGCAGTAGTTGATGGAAACGGTGTATACTACTGGGCATACAGTTACAAATAATTCAATCTTTTGAGATTGACTACTTTCTAAATAAGATTGAGGCTTTAAACTATTGTTTAAAGCCTTTTTCTGACCCAATCAGGACAAACAAAAAGGAGCTCAAGGCTCCCTTTTTTAATGTTTACAATGTTTTTTCTCTTTCTCTCACGACCAGTAAATCGACTTTTGCATGGCGGAGAATGTACTCAGATGAAGAGCCAACCAAGAGGCGTTCAAAGGCATTGAGCCCTGTTGCACCAACGAGAATCAGGTCGACATTTTCTGCGTCTGGAATAGTACGGGCAAGGAGGGTTTTTGGATTTCCCATTTCGATGACGATGTGAATATCGGTCACACCAGCATCTCTTGCACGCTTTTCGTACTCCTTCATCAGACTTTCAGCATCGACTTGGAGTTCTTCGTAAACTTCAGCATCAAAGGTAGACACGCTTTGAAGAGCGCGTGTGTCGATAACATGAGCAATGGTGAGCTTGGATTCGTTGCGTAGAGCAGTGTAAACACCTTTGACGAAAGCCAAGTCCGCTTCTTTAGAACCATCAATTGCGACCATAACATTTTGGTAACGTTGTGCCATAATGAAACCTCCTGAAATTTTCTTACTGTTATTGTAATCCTTTTCACTAAAGAAGTAAAGTAAAAATCATATTTCAATAAATATTATTGGAGATTCAATTTGGTGGAGATATGTTAAAATAAAAGAAAACGAGCTAGTAGGAAACACAGTAAAGGGGATGAGAAAGTATGAAAGGCCCTGTTCAAGCTTCTAAAAAAATAAGTTTTCTTTATCGTGGAATTATCCTTGCGTCACTTGTAGGTGAAGTAGTGATGCTTTGGCGGCTGGAAAGAGTCATGCCCGTTCTCTATCCAGGTTTTATTGGATTTCTTCTCTTTCACTTGGTCTACCACATCATTTTATTGGTGATTGCAAAGAGAAGTGGTCGTTTGGACTATTTGGTCACGTGGGGGCTCTTTCTCATGTTTAATCTCTTGTATGACTCCTTTTTAGCGCTGATCTTTCTAGGTTTGTCTTTTGGTATGTGAGAAAATACTTCTGTATTCTAGTTGTTTAGACGGTGAGAACCTAGTCGTTGTGAGTTTTTTTCTTTGCTTGCTCATTTCAGGAAACTTGTCGCAATCCCTTTCTAGTGGTATAATGTTACTATCTCTATGAATTGAGGAAACAAGATGAAAGAATATAACAAGTCTAGTAAGTTAGAGCACGTTGCCTATGATATCCGTGGTCCTGTTTTGGAAGAAGCTATGCGGATGCGAGCAAACGGAGAAAAGATTTTACGTCTGAATACAGGGAATCCAGCAGAATTTGGCTTTACAGCGCCGGATGAGGTCATTCATGACTTGATTATGAATGCGCGTGATAGTGAGGGATATTCTGACTCCAAAGGGATTTTCTCAGCCCGCAAGGCCATCATGCAGTATTGCCAACTGAAGAAATTCCCTAATGTAGACATTGATGATATCTACCTCGGAAATGGTGTCAGTGAGCTGATTGTTATGTCCATGCAAGGGCTTTTGGATAATGGCGATGAGGTCTTGGTGCCTATGCCAGACTATCCTCTCTGGACAGCCGCGGTCAGCCTAGCTGGGGGAAATGCCGTTCACTATATCTGTGATGAAGCTGCAGAATGGTACCCAGATATTGACGATATTAAGTCAAAAATTACTTCCAATACCAAGGCAATCGTCCTTATCAATCCAAATAACCCAACTGGAGCCCTTTATCCTAAGGAACTCTTGTTGGAGATTATTGAGATTGCTCGTCAGAACGATTTGATCATCTTTGCAGATGAGATTTATGATCGCATGGTGATGGATGGGCATGTGCATACGCCTGTGGCGAGCTTGGCACCTGATGTTTTCTGTGTCAGTATGAATGGTTTGTCAAAATCTCACCGTATCGCTGGTTTCCGTGTAGGATGGATGGTCTTGTCTGGTCCTAAGCACCATGTCAAGGGCTATATCGAAGGGCTCAATATGCTATCCAATATGCGTCTTTGCTCTAACGTTTTGGCCCAGCAAGTCGTACAAACTTCACTAGGTGGGCACCAGTCAGTGGATGAATTGCTCCTTCCTGGTGGACGGATTTACGAGCAAAGAAACTTCATTTACAATGCTATCCAAGATATCCCAGGTTTGTCTGCGGTTAAGCCGAAGGCGGGTCTTTATATCTTCCCTAAAATTGACCGCAATATGTACCGCATCGATGATGATGAACAGTTCGTTCTTGATTTCTTGAAGCAGGAAAAGGTTCTCTTGGTTCATGGTCGTGGTTTTAACTGGAAGGAACCAGACCATTTCCGTATCGTTTACCTTCCTCGTGTGGACGAATTAGCGCAAATCCAAGAAAAGATGACACGTTTCTTGAGCCAGTATCGTAGATAAGGCTTTCATTGGAAAAGCAGGAAACATTTCCTTAGAGCTATTGACAAATAGGTAAGAATCAGATAGAATAGTAAAGTATGTTTAGTAACTGATCACTTTATAGCCGGCTAAACGAATACAAAATCTATGAGGAGGTATTCATCGTGAAACGT
>QWCR01000217.1_pt1 | contig 17970 bp, 14 predicted proteins | sample 1972581 | NCBI WGS metagenome assembly QWCR01 (sample SAMN09866703, study PRJNA288562) | Human oral metagenome isolate pre4_saliva, whole genome shotgun sequencing... | isolation source: mouth | host: Homo sapiens | place: USA: California
TTTTTGGCCCGTTGGTCAAGTGGTTAAGACACCGCCCTTTCACGGCGGTAACACGGGTTCGAATCCCGTACGGGTCACCATTTGAACGGAGGTTTAGCTCAGCTGGGAGAGCACTTGCCTTACAAGCAAGGGGTCAGCGGTTCGATCCCGTTAACCTCCACCATTTTTAATAAGCCGGGAAGATAGCGAAGAGGCTAAACGCGGCGGACTGTAAATCCGCTCCTTCGGGTTCAGTGGTTCGAATCCACTTCTTCCCACCATTCTTAATATTGTTGGGATATAGCCAAGCGGTAAGGCAACGGACTTTGACTCCGTCATTCCCCTGGTTCGAATCCAGGTATCCCAGCCATGAGCCATTAGCTCAGTTGGTAGAGCATTTGACTTTTAATCAAAGGGTCGAAGGTTCGAGTCCTTCATGGCTCATTAATTGAATAAAAGGCTAATTATTTAGCCTTTTATATTTTTGGCCCGTTGGTCAAGTGGTTAAGACACCGCCCTTTCACGGCGGTAACACGGGTTCGAATCCCGTACGGGTCACCATTTGAACGGAGGTTTAGCTTAATTTTCTAGATTACCATTAGGGCCACCTACTACTGCGATTTTTTTGAATTTTGTTACGCCTTCACTTACTGCTTTGAAAATTGCTGTTCTTTCTGCACAGTTTGTAGGAGAATAACTAGCATTTTCTATATTACAACCTGTATAAATTTTCCCATTTTCAGCTAATATTGCAGCACCTACTTTAAAATTAGAGTAAGGAACATAAGCATATTTTGTTGCATCGATTGCTGCTTTTACTAATACTTCATTGATATCTTCTTTAATTTCATTGTTTTCTTCTATTAATTTGAATATTGTATCTGCAACTCCACCTTCGGAATTAGTTTTCTCCGTCACGTATTTGGCTTGTTCTTTTAATATTGTATTACCATTTTTCATAGCAACGCTGTAGCCAACAATATCTAGCATAGCCTGATCGTTAAGATTATCTCCAATTGCTACAGCATTTTCTAAGTTGATGCCATAAATTTTAGCTATTTCTTTTAAGGCTTCTCCTTTAGTGGCATTTTTATGCATTATTTCTATATTATTCGCACCAGATGATGTGACACTTATACTTTTATTTTCTAATAATAGTTTGGCAGCATTTTCTAGTTTCGATATATCATTAGATATTGCTATTATTTTGATTGGGGGATTTTCTTTTTCGTTAAGGTATAATTCTATATTTTCTACTTCTGTAATGTATCCCACATCTAGCTTTTGTTGTGCTTCTGCACGTAAATGCTCAACATCCGGATCATAGCCATTAGACCTAATTAAATCTATATAGGCGTTTATATCAGTTTCTATACTTTTAGTATATATAGTATTTTTAGTATAAAGTTGATAACTTATATCAAAACTTTTTAGTATTTCAATTGTATAGTATAAATCTTTAGGTAACATTGGTGTAATACTTATGATATTACCATTTTTATCATAGACTATACCACCATTAAAACTAATCACATCACAATTAATATTTTCTTCATTTAAAGCTGGTAAAGCTTCATAATAGGCTCTTCCAGTTGCTACTATAAATTCTATTCCTTGATTTTTAGCATAATTAATAAGTTCTACATTCTCTTTTGGAATTTTGTGGTTATGATTTAATAAAGTTCCATCCATATCACTAGCTATTAATTTAATCATAAAAAATTTAGAAATACGATAGTAAATCGTATTTATCCCCTTTCTTAAGTGTAATTTGATTATAACATATATATAAGAATATTGTAAGAGCATTATATAATTTGAATTATTATTGAGTTCAATTTCTATTATTAATTGTGTATTTATGATAAGATAGAAGATAACTATACTGTTTGTAGAAAGTGATGTAATATGATAATTAAAGATATAATAATAAATAATAATTTAGAAGAATTATTTGCTAATGTAAAAATTGGTATAGAAAAAGAAGGACAACGTGTTTTAGAGAATGGGGAGATAACTAAAACAGATCATCCAAAAATATTTGGAGTAAGACACGAGCATCCGTACATTCAGACTGATTTTGCTGAATCACAGGTTGAGTTGATAACAACACCAGAAAATAATGAAAAAGATGTTTTAAGGATATTAAATGCTATACATGAAGTGACTTTAAAAAACCTACCAAAAGATGAATATATTTGGCCTTTAAGTGTACCAGCTATACTACCTAACGAAGAAGATATAAGGGTTGCGCAATTTGAAAAGCAGTTTGATATAGAATATAGAGAGTATTTAGTAAAAAAATACGGTAAGTATAAACAAATGGTATCAGGTATACATTATAACTTCCAACTAGACGATTTGTTGATGCAGAAAATTGCTGAAATTACTGGCAAGGATATAGTAAGTGTAAAAAATGATGTTTATTTAAAACTTGCCAGACAGTTTTTAAGATATCAATGGCTTTTAATTTATCTTTTAGGTGCTTCTCCTTTGGCGGAGGATAAATATTTTACAGATGGTATAAAACCAACTGATTTTGTAAGAAGTTTAAGAACTAGTAGATATGGTTATGTAAATGATGATGATATTAAAGTATCATATAGTTCATTAGAAAGATATATTAAAGATATAACAGGATATGTAGAAAATAAACAATTAATAGCTGAAAAAGAATTTTACTCTAGTGTTCGTTTTAGAGGTGCAGATACTATCAAAAAATTCCCGGAACAAGGAATTAAGTATATTGAATTTAGATTATTTGATTTAAACCCATTTGCACCATTTGGTATTTTAGAAAAAGATATTAGATTTATACATTTATTCATAAAGACTCTAGTTTGGTTAGAAGAAGAGGATATAAATACTTCTGAATCTTTAGGGTATGAATATAGCGAAAATGTAGCACTTTCTCATCCACTGGAAAAAGTTAAGTATGAAGAAGAGGGACTGTGGCTATTAAATCAAATGAAAGACATGGTAGAAAAAGTAGGTCTACTAGAGAGCGATATTGATTTAATAGATGAGAAGATTGAAGAAATAAAAAATCCTGAGCTTACTATAGGAGCTAGACTCTTAAAAGAATATCAGAAAGAAAATGATATGGCTAAAGTCGGAATGAAGTTAGCTAGAATGTATAAAGAGGATGCTTTAAGAGAATATTATTCATTAAGTGCATATTCTAATATGGAACTATCTACCCAAGCTGTAATTGAAGATGCAATAAAGAATGGTATTAAAGTTACTGTTATAGATGAAAATGATCAATTTATTCGCTTAGAAAGTAATGGAAGAGTAGAATATGTAAAGAATGGAAATATGACAAGTAAAGATAGTTATATTTCTCCATTAATTATGGAAAATAAGGTTGTTACTAAAAAAGTATTAGCTGAACAAGGTCTTAGAGTTCCAAAAGGATATGAAGTTTCTAGTTTAGAAGAAGCATTACAAAAATTTAAGTATATAAAAAACAAACCAATTGTAATAAAACCAAAGAGTACTAATTTTGGATTAGGAATAACTATTTTTAAAAAAGGGACTAGTTCAGTAGAGAATTATTCTAAAGCTATAGAATTCGCCCTTAAAGAAGACAAAGATATACTTATTGAAGAGTTTATTGAGGGTACAGAATATAGATTCTTTGTTATTGAAGGAAAAACCGAAGCTGTATTATTAAGAGTACCTGCAAATGTTGTAGGTGATGGTAAACATACAATAAGAGAATTGGTTGAACAAAAAAATTCGGATTCACTAAGAGGAGATGCAAAGAAAACTCCTCTGAAAAAAATTGAACTTGGAGAAATTGAAAAACTTCAATTATCTGAACAAGGATTAAATTTTGATTCTATATTAGCTGTGAATGAAGTGGCATATCTTAGAGAAAATTCAAATATCAGTACAGGTGGAGACTCTGTGGATATGACAGATGAGGTCCATGAAAGCTATAAAGAGCTAGCTGTCGAAATAGCGAATGCTATGATGGCTAAGGTTTGTGGTGTAGATCTAATAATTTCAGATATAAAAGAAGAAGTTAGTGCAACTAATTATGGGGTTATCGAAGCTAATTTTAATCCTATGATGATGATGCATATTTATCCACATTCAGGTAAGTCTAGAAGATTATCGCTAAATGTATTAAAAATGTTATTTCCAGAAAAGAATATAAAGTAAATTATTCAAATGATAAAATAATGACGTAATGTATCGATATACTGTTGCGTTATTATTTTTTTCTGCACTATATAATAAAAAAACAATTGCAATTTTATGAAAGTATGAAAAAAATATTTTCATAAGATATTTTTGAAAATTAAAATTAACATAACTAACAGGGAAAATATAATAAAATTCGCCTTACATAAGTTAATTAAACTGTTTTATATATTTATCGTAAAAAAATATATAAAACACATTTAAAACAAAAATATGGAAATCGATTGCATTGATTGTAAAGTAAGAAACTTAAACATTTACAAAAAAAATAATAAATGATATAATCTATTTGTATGCAAAGGTATACACGTCATAATAAATAAGAATTAAATAAAAGGAGGTACTAAGATGGTAGGAATTATCATCGCGAGTCACGGTGAATTTGCTGCAGGAATTAAACAATCAGGTTCTATGATTTTTGGTGAACAAGAAAAAGTAGAAGCAGTTGTATTTATGCCAAGTGAAGGACCAGAAGACTTGCAAAGAAAACTTCAAGAAGCTATTGCTAAAGTAGATTCTGAAGAAATTCTTTTCCTTGTCGATCTTTGGGGTGGAAGTCCATTTAACCAAGCTAACAAGTTATTTGAAGAAGCACCAGAGAAGAGAGCAATCGTAGCAGGATTAAACTTACCAATGCTTATCGAAGCATATGCTAGTAGATTCACTATGACAACAGCTCACGAGATTGCAAAAGCAATCACACCAACAGCTATTGATGGAGTTAAAGTTCGCCCTGAAGAACTACAACCAAAAGCAGAAGTAGCTGAAAGTACAACAGCTACACCTCAAGGAGAAATTCCTGAAGGTACAGTACTAGGAAATGGGAAAATAGAATTTGTATTAGCCCGTATAGATACTCGTCTACTACATGGACAAGTTGCTACAAACTGGACAAAAGCAACTCATCCAAACAGAATTATTGTAGTTTCAGACTCAGTATCAAAAGATGAATTACGTAAAAAACTTATTGAGCAAGCAGCTCCTCCAGGAGTACGCGCACATGTAATTCCATTAGATAAACTTGTTCAAGTTTATAACGATCCAAGATTTGGTGATACAAAAGCATTATTATTATTTGAAACACCACAAGATGCACTTGCAGTAATCGAAAAAGGAGTAGAGATTCCAGAATTAAATATCGGATCTATGGCTCATTCAGTTGGTAAAGTTCAAATTAACAACGTATTATCATTAGATCAAGAAGATGTAGAAGTATACAAAAAACTTCGTGATTTAGGTGTGAAATTTGATGTTCGTAAAGTATCAAACGATTCTCCATCAGATTTATTCAAACTTATTGAAGCTAAATCAAGTGAAGGTTTAAAATTATAATTTAATAGAAATTAGGAGGACACTATGGAATTTAGTATTCTAACAGTTATATTAGTCCTAATTGTTGCGTTACTAGCTGGTATGGAAAGTATCTTAGACCAATTCCAATTCCATCAACCAATTATTGCTTGTTCATTAATCGGTTTAGCAACAGGACATTTATCAGAAGGTATTATTTTAGGTGGAGCTCTTCAATTATTAGCACTTGGATGGGCTAATATTGGGGCAGCGGTTGCTCCCGATGCAGCTTTAGCATCAGTAGCATCTGCTATTATATTCATTAAAGCTGGAGATTTCTCAGCTGAAGGACGTATTATTGCGATTGCAACAGCTGTTACACTTGCAACTGTTGGTCTTGTACTTACAATGGTAGTTCGTACATTATCAGTAGTTATCGTTCACCAAGCTGACCGTGCAGCAGAACATGGAAATTTCCGTGGAGTTGAATTCTGGCACTACGTAGCACTTGCAGCTCAAGGATTACGTGTTGCTATTCCAGCAGGATTATTAATGTTCATTCCATCATCAGTAGTTCAAAAAGCTCTTGAAGCTTTACCAAAATGGTTCACTGAAGGTATGGCAATCGGTGGAGGAATGGTAGTTGCAGTAGGTTTTGCAATGGTTATTAACCTAATGGCAACTAAAGAAGTATGGCCATTCTTCTTCTTAGGATTTGCATTAGCACCAATTAGCCAATTAACACTTATCGCGACTGGTATCATTGGATTATGTTTAGCAATTATCTACCTAAACCTTTCTAAAAACAAAGGTGGAGGCGGAAGTGGAAATGCTTCATCTGGAGATCCACTAGGCGATATCTTAAATGATTATTAAGAAGGAGGAACTACACATGTCAGAGAAAAAAATTACATTAAGTAAAAAAGATCGTCGTAGCGTAATGTTACGTTCTCAGTTCCTTCAAGGTTCATGGAACTATGAACGTATGCAAAATGGTGGTTGGGCATTCGCTTTAATCCCTGCGCTTAAAAAATTATATCCAAATAAAGAAGATGCTACATTAGCATTAAAACGTCACTTAGAGTTCTTTAACACTCACCCATATATTGCAGCACCTATTTTAGGGGTAACACTTGCTTTAGAAGAAGATAAAGCAAATGGGGCTGATATCGATGATGCAGCAATCCAAGGGGTTAAAGTTGGTATGATGGGACCATTAGCAGGTATTGGAGATCCAGTATTCTGGTTTACAGTTCGTCCTATCCTTGGAGCTATCGCAGCTTCATTAGCAACTGGTGGTTCAATTATTGCACCATTATTCTTCTTTATCGCATGGAACTTAATCCGTATCGGATTCTTATGGTATACACAAGAATTCGGATATAAAAAAGGTTCTGAAATTACAAGTGACCTTTCAGGTGGTATTTTACAAACAATTACAAAAGGAGCTTCAATCCTTGGGATGTTCGTAATGGGGATTTTAGTTCAACGTTGGACTAACATTAGTTTCCCATTAGTAGTTTCTAAAGTACAATTAGATGAAAAAGCATTTATTCATTTCCCAGAAAAAGGTACACACATTACTGGTGAAGTATTACAAGATATTGTTACAAAAGCAACAAGTGGTAAGTTCTCATTAACACCAGAAAAAGTTACAACATTACAAGATAACTTAAATCAACTTATTCCTGGATTTGCAGCGTTATTATTAACATTCGTATGTATGTGGTTATTAAAACGTAAAGTAAGCCCAGTAGTAATAATCTTTGGATTATTCGCTTTAGGTGTAATTGCTCACGTAGCCGGTGTAATGTAATAAAGTTTAGGAAGTTGAGTCGAAATGGTCTCAACTTCCTTTTTAAAATTAATTATGAAAAATCTGTAGGAGGTGTGAGGAATGGTAATGTCTATGAATAGTAAGGTGGTATACACAACTAAAGCTAATTGCCTTACAGGTTCAATAGGAAATAAGCATGGTGATGTAATGGTAGGTGATAAAGCTTTTGAATTTTATAATCAGAGAAATACAGAGGATTATATTCAAATACCCTGGACAGAAATAGATAAAGTTAGAGCGCAAATGTTTTTTAGAGATAAATATATCAGAGGATTTTTTATAGATACTAAAAGTGCAGGAAGTTTTAACTTTATTGTAAAAAATTCTGGGAAATGCTTAAAAGAAATGAGAGAATTTATAGGGAATGATAAGATAGTTAGAAATAAACCTATATTATCTTTAAAAAATTTATTTAAGAAGAGAGATTAATACTTTGATATTAATCTTTCTTTTTTTTGAAAATAATTATATGAAAATGTATTGTAAATAAATATTTTTCTTGCATTTTCATATATTTTATATTAAACTATAGTTGAATATAAAAAAACAGTATTATAACAGTTTTGTGTTGTACTACTAAATTATAAAAAAGAGGTATATATATGGAATTATCAGCAAATTCACCTACAAGAAAACAAGGAATAATAATGTTTGCTATTCTAATTGCTGCATATGTAGTATTTGCTACTAACTGGGTAGCAGGATCAAACTTATCGAAGCAAATCACAGATCACTATTTTAATGGAGAAAAGGTTTCTCCTATAATTTCAGAAGTAGTTAATTATACAATAACTATAGCAAGAATTATTGCTAACCTTCTTGCTGCGTTTATTTTAATTAAGTTACATCCAAAGAAAGCTGCAATATTAGCATTATTTTGTCTATGTTTTTCATTCTTTGCTATCTTTACCCAAAATTACTGGTTATACACATTCTCTAGAATGATTATGGCATTTGGAGGATCAATGATAATTGTATTTATAAATTCGTTTGTAGCTAAATTTATACCGAATGATAAGAAAATAATGACTAGTGCAATTATTACTGCTGCATACAATGTTGGAGCTGCATTAGTCGCTATCTTATTCTTACTGTTCAAAGAGCATTTTGTAGAAGATTGGCGTTATACTATGATAGGGTTTAGTATCTTTAGTATAATTTTATTTATCTGTTGGTTAATTTTCTCTCATGATTTTGAACCAACAATAACTTGGAAACATCCGAATTATTTTGTTTATAAATTATTGATTGAATCAAAAGAAACATTGCACGAAGAAGATGCTAAAAAATACACTTATGCTGATGGTTTTAAAGATAAATTTATCTATGTATTTTCATTAGGTTTCGGTGGATTTTTATTCCTTTATGTTATGCCGTTAGTATCACTACCTAGAGTTGTAGCAGAACATGCTCATAATTCAAGTTTTAAACCAGAATTTATGATATTAACTGTAACACTTGGTGGAATAATTGGAACTTTATTTAGCTTAATGGTTACTAGAAAATTAAACTTTAGAAGAAAACCATTTTTAATCGCTCATGGAGTATTGATGATTGGATTCATGGCATTAGGATTAACTTTTGTATCTACTAATGTTGTGTTATCATACATAATGTTTAGTTTATCAGGATTTTTCATGTATTCACAGTACCCAGTATATTTAAATCTTCCATATGAGTTGCCAAATATGAACTCACAGAGATTAACAATAATGTTTGGAATATTTTGGGCTTTTGGATATGCAATTTATACATTATTTAACTTTACTTGGAGTTTAGTTTTAAATCACATGGGATATAATTCTTCAATAATATTCTACTTATTAGGAAGTTTAATTTATATCATTTTTGTATTTACATTCCCTGAAACAAGACCGAAAAAATAACAAAAGAATCTTTAGAGGTAATAAATATCTCTAAAGATTTTTTGTTATAATCTATGTTGGAAAAAATAGGATATCATCAAGATAAAATCAAAGTACCAATATTAGTTTGATTTTAACAAAAAATTATATAATATATTTAAAGCAGATTGATAGGATGCACATGAAAATTATGATATATTATCATTAAAAACAATATAATAGGAGTAAAATAATGAGTAAAATAAAAAAGACAGCATTAATAGGAGTTGTAGGAGCGTCTGCTTTGACGGCAGGGTACTATACATTTCTTAAACCAAGTATACAAACTACACCATCAAATCAAAAAATACAGAATACTAACCAAGAAGGAAATAAAGAATCAAAAAATACAACTTCCTCAACCAAAGAAGGTGTAGCATACAAAGATGGTACTTATACAGGAGCGGTTACGAAAACAACCAAAGGAGATTTCCAAGTAAGTGTAGTTGTTCAAGGTGGGAAAATAGCCAATGTTAATGTACTTCTTCAGCCAAATGAAGAATTTTCACGAAGTATTAATAAGACAGCACTTCCTAAATATGTTGAGGAAGCTATAGAAGCTCAAAGTAGCGATATTGCACTAGTTTCTGGAGCATCTGAAACATTTAAAGGATTTAAAGGTTCTTTACAAGATGCATTAAATAAGGCTAAATAAAATGTTTAAGTTTAAGACCTATGTATTGAATAGAATGAACATGCCTTTCACAATAGCCTTTGTTAGAGTTGATTTTGATGAAATGTTAATAGATGCGTTGAATCAAGTTGTAAATGATATTGATAAATATTTACAGAACGTGGAAGAGAAATTCTCACCGTTTTTACCTGATAGTTTAGTTAGTAGACATACTGATTTAGGTGAAGAATTACAAGATGCTTTTTTTGATTTGGAATATCAAGAAGTCTACAGTAGGTCTATAATCGCTAAAAAAGAAACTTATGGTTTATTTGATCCATTTTTTGATGGAAAATATAATCCAACAGGATTTGTAAAGGGGTGGGTGATAGAAAATGCGTTTATGAAATATATAAAGCCTCTTATTGAAAATAGTATTATAGAAGCAGGAGCAATTAATGGCGCAGGTGATATGCAAGTCGGTACTAGACTAGGTAGTAATTTTATTTGGAAAATTGGGATAGAGAATCCTGAAGATAGGGAGAAAATAATTGCTAAGTATAGTATAAAAAATGGAGCAGTGGCAACTTCGGGACTTAGCAAAAAAGGTCGACATATCAAAAGTGATAACGATATTAATCATATTCAAGTCACAGTAGTTGGAGCATATCTATCTGATGTTGATGTACTGGCAACAGCAGGAGTAGTAGCTAACGAGAAAATCTGGAGTGAAATAATAAAAAATAAACAGTTAACAGGGATTTTGTTAACAAAAGAGGGTATAAAAAGAGTTTTTGAGGAGGGAAAAATAACAGATGTTAAGAGATCATAGATTTATATTTAATATGATTTGGTTAATAGTATTGTTAACAATACCGTTACCATTAATAGTAACAATAGGAAATGGTTTGCCAGAGGTTTTTGGGAGTAGAGTACTAGCTATTAATTTAGGAGTATTTGCTTATTCGTGGATGCTATCAGCAATTTTTCTATCTTCACAGCCCAAATGGTTAGATAGAATAATAGGATTACCGGATATGTATATAATTCATGGAGTAACTGCAATTTTTGCTGTAATCTTTATGTACTTACATGATCAATTGTTGAAATCATCGGGGCTTATCTCTTTAACAGGTGAATGGGCAATGTATATTTTTATGGCAGTAATCATATATTCACTTGTTTTTATGGCTGGTTGGTTAACTTCAAGAATAAGCATCTTAATGAGAATCAAAAAGATGTTAGAAAAAATCTTTAAACATGAGTTATCTATGTGGATACATAGACTTAATTTAGTAGCTGCATTATTAGCTTTCTTACATGTTCTTCTGATTCCATATGTAAGAAGTATAGCTCCATTTACTGTTTTAGTTATTTTATATACTGTAATTGCATTCGGTGCTTATGGGCATTATGCGTATAATAAATACTTAAATGTTAAAGTTGGAATTCTAAAAAATATAAGAAAAGTAGATTCAAATATTACGGAGGTAACGATAACTACTAGTAAATCTATTTTAAGGAAAATAGAAGCGGGTGATTTTGCATTTATCTCTTTCCCTAATGTAAGAGGGATGAAGGAACCACATCCATTTTCTATATTAAACATACCAGAACGTGATGGTTATGTCCAAATGTCAATTGAAGGTGTAGGTGATTTTACAAAAAATCTGCCTAAATTAGAAGTGGGAGAAAAGGTTAATTTAACCAGAGGTTATGGAGTATTAAGCTCAATGATTGAAAAATCTGGTAAGAATGAGAAGTTTGTTCTTATTGGTGGAGGAATTGGTGTTGTTCCTTTACTTGGGTTAGCCGATAAGTTTGATAATAAAGACATAACATTCTTATATACTGTGAAAAAGGATAAAAAACTCTTATATCAAGAAAAATTCGAGTTATGGAATGAAAGAAGTAATTTTAAATCATATTCTCAAAATGGAAGATTTACAACAGAGCAGTTAGACAAATATTTACCGGTTGGTGAAGAGTATAATTATATAATCGCAGGCCCGATGGTGATGAATCTAGTATATGAAAAAATGCTTAAGGGAAAAGGTATAAAGAAAAATAGAATATTCTATGAAGGATTTAACTTCTAGAAATTTTAAAAGATTGTAATACGAAAAGATGTATTACAATCTTTTTTTAGAGAGGGAAAGGGATTTTTTAATGCTTAAATTATTGTATTAGATAATGTACTATGATATTAAAAAGAAAAATGTTTAGGGGAGGAGGATATTTTGAAAAAAGTTTCAGTTATTTTAATACGAAAAAGTTCAAAGGGGTTATTAGATAAGAATATGAAGTTATTCTGTGGGAGACCATTGTGTTTTTATACAATTGATGTAGCAATAGATAGTAAGAAATTTGATGAAATATGGATTTCTTCTGATTCAGAAGAGTATCTTAATTTGTGTGAAGGAGAATATGGTAAACGCTGTAAATATATTAAACGAGTCAAAGAAGTTTCGTTAGATTCTTCTACAACATTTGATATGTTTAAAGATTGTGATCACCTTGTTTCAATTACTAAACTTAAATTAAGTAAAAGTCTATTTATGGATGAACAAAAAGGTTACTCAGTTCTTTCCTGTCATGGTGGGAATCATAGGGGACAAGATGATCCTGACTACATATATCCTAATGATTCTATATGGATGTCGACAAAAAATAATTATTTAAGGGATAAAACTTTTTATACAAATAAAACTAAAGTATATAAGATGGATAAAATATACAGCTACGATATCGATGATAAATTAGATTTTGAAATTTGTGAGAATTTATATAAAAATTATATAATAAAAGAAGAATCGTGAAAAATTCACGATTCTTCTTTATATGTTACCGTCTATTTTGATTTGTTGCTCTATTTGTTTGAGCTGCACTTCCTGCGGTTGTTCTACCTGTTGTTTGTCTTTGCGTAGTATTTGCTCTGTTAGTAGAGTTGGTTAATGAGTTGAATACTGTTGTAAGAGCAGAACGACTATCACGTTGTTTTTGTGCGATAGCAGCTTGATAAACTGCGTCTCTGTCAGTACCGGCATACATATAATCAGTTTCTGTATTTCTTTCCTTAGCATATTCTACACCATTTTTCGTTTCGATTCCTGCAGGTTTTTCAAAGGTAGCAGGTACTTGTTTATCTGAAACTTTTTTCATTACATCTGCCATAATTACCTGTGTAGTATTTGCTTGTTCGGAAGACAATGCTTTTGCAGCTGAGTCTACTATATCAGCTCCTTGCCAAACGGCAACTGTATAGTCAGTTGTGTAACCAATCATCCAACTATCTTTAGTAGAGTTTACAACATCTATACCATAATTATAGTAAGCAGAATCATCGAATGTACTTGAACCAGACTTACCTGCCATATCGAAGTTAGCTACTTTACCATTAGGCGATGTACCGTTACTAGAAAGTACGCCTTTTAATACATTCGTAATTAAATATGCAGTTTCTTCTGACATTGCTTTAACAGGTTCATCTTTAACATTAGGTAATTCTTTACCGTTTGCATTAAATACTTTAACTATTGTTGAAGGTTTATTGTAATATCCTTTATTCCCGAAAGCTGCGAATGCACCTGCCATTTGAAGAGTAGAAACTCCATCAACGTTACCTCCAATTGCTGTAGTTGGTTCATCTTTTGTTACAGGTATACCTATTTTTTCAGCGAAATGTTTAGATCTTTCGTATCCAACTGTTTCGAAAGCACGAACAGCAGGTATATTATAAGACCATGATAAAGCTGTACTCATAGTAACTGTACCGTGATAAAGTCTGTCCCAGTTTTGGATATAGAAATTAGTTCCAGCAATTTGATATGGTGAGTCTGAGAATGTAGTCTGAGAATCCCATCCAAAGTATTCAATACCTGGAGCATAGTCAATTAAAGGCTTGATAGATGAACCAGGTTGAACTCGGGCATCAACGGCGTAATTATAACCACCAGCTTTATAATTCTTCCCACCTCCAATTGCTTCGATTAGTCCAGTCTTTGTATCAAGGACAGAGATAGCTGCTTGAGAAGCATGACGTATCATAGGAGCACTTTGATTATCTAACATATCTTGAACATATGTTTGTAATTCTGGATTTAAGTTAGTATATATTTTTAATCCCATAGATAGTGGATCTTTAATATTTTCAAAGTTTTGATTTTCTTTTAATTCTTTTGTTATTTGATCAATATATGCAGCAAACTTAGGATTATAAGTGTGTTGGTTTGCACGTTCTTCTTTTGTTTTTTCAACTATTCCGTCCAGAATAGGTGTGTTAATTGCATTATTATATTCATCTTCTGTAATTTTATCATTATTTAGAAGTGCGTATAATACTGTATTGCGGCGCTCTTTTGCTTGTTCTGGATAATCATATGGATTATATAGAATAGGTTGTTGAGGTATACCAGTTAAAAGGGCAACTTGAGGTAATGTTAATTGGTTTAACTCTTTATTGTAAAAGTATTTAGCTGCTGTTTTAACACCGTATTGACCGTCAGAATAGTAAATTTTATTCATGTACATCTCTAATATATCATCTTTAGAATATCTGTTTTCCAATTTAAGGGATAGATAAGCTTCTTGAATTTTTCTTTGTAATGATTTATCAGATGTTAGTAGTGAATTTTTTACTACCTGTTGTGTAATTGTACTAGCACCTTGTTGTGCTGAATTAGAACGGATATTTACAAGCACTGCTTTGATAAGACGAATAGGATCAATACCAATATGTGATTGGAATCTAGAGTCTTCTGTAGAAAGCACAGCATCTGTAATATTTTTAGGAATATCATTTATCGAAACGTATTCTCTTTTTTCAGCTCCAACTGTAGCTATTAGATTAAGATTTTTATCATAAATTTCTGATGATAATGGATCTTGTAAATTAGCTTGAGTAATATCTGGAACATCCTTTAATTCTTTTGCAAATAGTATTAAAATAGCAAAAAATAATACTAAGCACATTGAAAAAAAGATGGAACTAATATATTTGAATAAAGTTTTCATCTGTTATTAAAACTCACTTTCATTATTTTTTATAATAGTTATGTAATCTAATCTTATTTTGTAGTTAAATGATAATTCGAATGCAGCTTCTTCAAATTCACTAAGTTTTATGGATTTTCTACCACCATTTTTAGCGCGATCATAGAAAAATATGAATTTTTTAAATGGGAGTATGAATGTTTTATCGATTTTTTTAAATCTAACGATAATAAAAGTAATCCCTCCATGAATTAAAATTTTTTTCATATGTTCTATTTGATGTTCGTGAATATTATTTAAAGAAAATGATGTGGCCGAATTAGTCTCCTTAGCCTCAAAATCAATATATTTCCCATTCCAAAGTCCATTGTAATCAGTAGTAGAAGGTATTTTGTAAAATGCTTTAGTGATCATAGCACTTGATCTATTAGGATAATTTACTTCGACTATCTGAATAGGAATGGGTTTTTTATGAATAACTGCAATGTCATTATTTAAGTAATATTTATTCGCAAAATTAATATCTTCTTCGAGTTCCATACCTCGATTAGAATATTTAGTTTTTTGAATGTAATTACTTTTTTTATTAGGATAATTAAACATATATCCCTCCATAAATAATTATCTTAACTATTATACTATATTCTGGTGGAAATTTGAAATACAAATAGTTGAAAACTGACATAATTTTACAAATTTTAAATTTAATAAAAAATATTTTTTTTTGAAAAAATTATTATAATTTATGGTATAATAATATAGGAAATTTTAAATATGAGAGGTGGTATTGTTGTGAGACAATCAAAAACATTTATTCCAACAACAAGAGAAGTACCGTCCTCTGCAGAAGCAACTAGTCATAAGTTGCTTATTAAAGCGGGGATGGTGAAGCAGGTATCGGCAGGAGTTTATACTTACCTTCCTTTGGCTACTCGCGTAATTCAAAAAATTGAAAAAGTAATTAGAGAAGAACACAGTAAAATTGGAGCTGCAGAACTTTTAATGCCTATTTTACAATCAGATGAATATTGGAAAAAATCTGGTCGTTGGGACAAAATGGGAGAAGAACTTATTCGTGTAACAGATAGAAAAAAAGCAGGATATGCTCTAAGTCCAACAGCGGAAGAAATTATTAGTCAAACAGTTAATAACATGGTAACTTCATATAAGCAATTACCTATGAATTTATACCAAATTCAAACGAAATTCCGTGATGAAATTCGTCCACGTTTAGGATTATTACGTTGTAAAGAGTTCATAATGAAAGATGCATACTCATTCCATGATTCACCAGAATCATTAAGAGAAACATATAAAGACTATTATCAAGCATATAGTAATATCTTTGATAGATTTGAACTTAAGTATCGTGCAGTACAAGCTGATTCTGGTAATATTGGTGGAAGCTATACTCACGAATTCCAAGCATTAGCTGAAGTAGGGGAAGATACAATTGTTTATACTGAAGAGAGTGACTACTCAGCAAACATCGAAACTGCAGCGGTAGTTGAACAAAACTATACTATGCCTACAGGTTTCGAGAAAAAAGAACGTAGTTTATTAGAAACTCCAAATCAACAAACTATTGATGATATTGCTGCATTTTGTGGTGTAGAAGTTAACCGTGCGATGAAAGCATTAGCTTTAAAAGCTGATGGAGAATTCTATCTAGTTCTTATGCGTGGTAACGATCAACTTAATGATATTAAATTCATGAAAGCCACTGGAACTTCTGAAGTTGAAATGGCAACAGAACAAGAAATTGAGGAAATAATGGGTGGAGTACCAGGTTACATGGGACCATTTGGAATCAAAAACTGTAAAGTAATCGGTGATAATGCTATTAAATACATGTATAACCACAGTTGTGGAGCCAACAAAAAAGGATTCCACTATATCGACGTAAATCCAGGCGATTATGAAATCGATGCTCACTATGACCTTCGTATGATTGAAGAAGGTGATTTAGCAGAAGACTTATCAGGACCAGTTAAATTTGCTAAAGGTATCGAGGTTGGACAAGTATTCGAACTTGGTAAAGGTTATTCAGAAGCTATGGATGTTACTTATTTAGATGCTAATGGTCGTGCAAATCACTTCTACATGGGATGTTACGGTATTGGAGTAACTCGTTGTATTTCAGCGATTATCGAACAACATAGTGATGAAAAAGGTATTATTTGGCCTAAAGAAGTGGCACCATACCAAGTGCATCTAGTATGTGTTGACGTTAAGAAAGAGGATCAAGTTAAACTTAGCGATGAATTATATGCTCAATTAACAGCAGCAGGATATGAAGTTCTTTACGATGATAGAGCAGAACGTGCTGGTGTTAAATTTAACGATGCTGACCTTATCGGTATTCCATTACAAGTAGTTGTAGGTAAAAAAGCCGGGGAAGGAATCGTAGAAGTAAAAGAAAGACAAACTTTAGAAAAAGTTGATACGCAAGTAGCTGATGTATTAGCTAAAGTAGAAGCATTTTATAAATAATAATTATAATTTGAATTAAAGAATGCCAATTAAAAATAAATAGTTGTTAAGAAAATAACCATTTGTTTTTAGTTGGTATTTTTAGTATAATTTAGTTATGTGTAATATATTTTTTATTACTAAAAATATATAGAAAATCTATGTATAAAGTTAATTCATTTTATCTTTAATGGAATTAAGATGAATGAATTTTTTATGTTTATATGGAAGTTATAAGAATTGTTGTGATAATTAATTTTTGTTCTCTAGTAATAAGTCGGAGAGAAACTTAAAAATTAATAAAAACCTAGTCAGTTATACAAAAAAGTAGGAGGAATCATGAGTAATAAACATTTTTCTTTATTAGTTAAAACATTAGAATTAGAAGAACAGTTATCCAATTCAAAATTTGAAAATTATTCTTTAGATAATATAGAAAAAGATAATAAGAATAAGATTTGGACGTTTAATTTTAGTGGAGAAAGTTTACCTTCAGTAGAAGAACTAACATTACTTATTCAGAAATTACGAGAGAATTTCTTAGGTGATTATATTGTTAATTATCGTTTGAAGGTAAGTGCTGAAGTCACGGATGAGCAAATAAAAGAATTTTGGAAATATATAATATTAGAAAACTTCTCAGAGATTTCTCAAGTTCTAATGGAGAGTAT
>QWCR01000476.1_pt1 | contig 17844 bp, 17 predicted proteins | sample 1972581 | NCBI WGS metagenome assembly QWCR01 (sample SAMN09866703, study PRJNA288562) | Human oral metagenome isolate pre4_saliva, whole genome shotgun sequencing... | isolation source: mouth | host: Homo sapiens | place: USA: California
CTATACCAGAACTACCTTCATATGTATAATTCTCAGCACAAATATTTTCATAATTTATATATTGTATCCTATTTGAAATCCTAATGTATGTATATAATTTATCATCTTCATTGGCAAAATGCTTAATTAAAGATCTTGGATAATAATGTTGTTTCTTTGTTACCATATTTTAGTAAATTCACTCCTAAATATTTATTTCTTTTTATTAAAATTTGGATTCCATCTATATTGTAAATAACCTATTCTTTCTGGAGTCAAATATTTATCGATTAAATCATTTTTTATTTGAAATTTTTTATTTATATCATACTGAACATAACAAATAAAATTATCGTTCTCCGGAAATAAACTTCTCTTATTTCCTCTTCTTACTTCTTCTTTATAAATAGTCATATATACAATGTCAGTTTCCATTTCCCCATGCTTCACTTTGTTATTACTAAATCCATAATTTTTAATAGTCTTCACTTCAATAATAGCTTCATTAACTATCTCTTTCAACTGAAATTTGTTAACTTTTCCAACATACATTGTACAACTAAATCTTTTTTTATCATCTAAACTAATATCGGTTAGTTCTGAAACCTTATATCTCTCATTTTCTATATTTCCATAGTTTCTAAATAAATCATCAGTTTCATTCCTGATCTCTTCATTAACTTCCAACATTGATGATGAACGATACAATTCTACCAACGCATTTTCTCTTTGCTCTGAATAACTAAATATTTCAAATAATTGTTTTACATTTAATCTAAGAAATGAATTTAATGATTTCGTTGATTTAAATCCCACATATAAATCATCATTATATTTTAGATTTTCCTTTTCTACTACGCAATTTACTACATTTAGTCCAAATTCACAACGAGAATCGATGTCTAAATTTGGATGTGTATAATCTATATTAAATTGTATTTTTTCTTTATTTCCAAATGGATTAAATGAATATGAATAATTACACTCCATTAATATTGTCGAATAACTTAAATTTTTTATAAAGTTTTTCCCTTCTTCCGAAATATTGGGATTTTGTAGTATAACCTCTTCTGTTACCATATTTTCGATTAAATATATAAATAACCTTAGGCATGTTGCAGCAGTAGCATCAAATACTTCTTTTAAATCTATCACAAAATCATACGTTAATTTATTTTTTTCTAAATATTCTCTACCTATTTTATATCTAAAAGTTATCTTGTTATTATTTAAATATGTATCTCCGTGAGAAATAGAGTTTCGTATGTCAGAATCAGATAATTTTGTTAATTCTTCATATTCCCTTGCAGTAAGTACGTCAATTTGAGATGTTAAATTTTTCTGAAATAGATTTTTTTCTTCAACAACTCCTTCAATTTCTATAAATAATTTTAAAAGACTACTGTAAGAAGAATTCAATAAATCATTATATATATTAAGTGAGAAAATATTGGCTTTCAATTCCTCAGAACCATTAAATTTTTCCATTAAAATTATTCTTTCTTCAATAGTCAGCAATTTTTCATATGATTTAATTAATAAATCTAGATTATCGACTATCACATTCAGTAATTTATTTTTTCCTAATTTATTTTCTAATTTTTTAATTTTGTTATCAATAAAATAATAAATTTCTTTATTCCAATATTTTAATTGTTCATTTTTACAAAACTTATATATTATATTTTTATATAGATAATTTTCATTTGATTCTATATCAAAATCTGATAAAAAATTATCTACTATTTTATTTTCTGTTTTTTCATTTGTATCTATCCAAACCTTTAAATAATCAAACATATCTTCTCCTATGAATATAATCAAATTTTATAATATTTTAAAATTTCATATTAATAATTATACCAAATTTGATCTTTTATTCATAATTTTTCACAGCTCTCTCAAAAGTTGATTTTACTAATTTCTATAGTGTTACATTTGATGTAAGACAAAATATAAAAAAGAAGAGTAAATCCTGTATTTGGATACAAACCAAAAATTATACAAACTGATAATGATTTTGAATTAACGCACTTTTAGGACACTAAACAAATACATCCTTTTGATGTATTGTGTAACATTTAGATATAAAACACCAACTCATTAGACTTCAAACTCCATGACATAATGATAAAGTTGAAAGAAATTATAGAAATGATAATGTACGCTTTTATAAATACTTATCTTTTTATTCTCATAATAATCTTATTTACCAAATGAAGAAATATCTATATCATTCTAAACGACTTCCTATACAGACCTTAGAATAGCTATCTCCTATTGAGAAAAGCCAAGAGTTACAGAGAGGTTAACTTCTCTGTAACTCTATCATATCAAGTATTTATTTTTAATTTTTTTGTCTCACATCATTTACAAATGTACAAAATCCTAAAATCTACCTTGTTATCAAATTAAGTAGTGATTCGTAGTTATCTACTACATCATATACTACTTCATTATTACTTATTGCTTTAAAGTGTTTTTTAGCACAATGTATTTTCGATTGTTCAATAGTGCGTAATTCTAGTGAATCCATGCTTCCTTTTGTTTCAGCTATAAAGTAAACATGTTTAACAGAACCTTCATGGAAAGCTATAGCCCAGTCTGGATTATATTTCCCTACTGGTGTTGAAATATAAAAACTATTTGGCAATTTAACATAAACAGCAACACTATTATTTATATCTAAATCACTAGCAAATTTTTTCTCATTTGTTGAATCATAAACAATATGGTCATATAAATGTTTTTTAGCTTTCATTGCATTCACATCTAGTTTACCTTTGATTGTAGCATCTGTAAAAATATTCACATCATATTTTTCTTCCATAACATTGTATGTAATATGCTCAATAACTGCTGTTGCCTTCTCTGAGTTTATAATCGAAATAGCTTTAAGTATAAATTCTTCTGGATTAAACTTGAATTGTTCAAAAACATATGGTTTTATACCTTGTAAAATACGAACAACTGCTTTTCTAGTTAAATCAGTACCCTCTACAATTTTTCCTATTAAATCGTATTTTACATTAGAGCCTACTATTGAATGATCTGTGTAATTACTGGCTTCTTCTTTAACAAATGATTTACCAGCTAATAATTCTTCTTTAGACTTAATTTTATTCATTACTCCACTTTCAACTTTAAATTGTAGTTTAGTAACTGCTAAATTTTGGTCTAAAGCATTAACAGCTTTTTCTATTAGCTCTTCAGTATCGAAGTCAACTACATAAATAGATTTAGAATTAATTTTCTTCCACAATTCTTTAAATTCTTTCATAGCTAACTTATTCTCATCCAATTTAAGTTCAACATTATTTTGTCTAGCGTCTTCAATTGTAAATAATTTGTTATCATAAACTGAATCTAGAATAGTAACAATTTCATTAACATACGGCATTAATTCATCATCAAATTCAATTGTACCATTTTTCTTATCTTCGTAGTATTTATCCGTTAATGTATGTTTCTTATCAATATATTTATTAGAAATTAATTCAAACTGAATAGCATCAGCTAACTCATTATCTATTGTAATTTCTTCTCCATTAATACCTTTTAATACACGTCCAATAAATAAATCTTCTGTGATTTTAACAGGGCGGTCTGCTACTGCTTCTGCAAATTCGCTTTGCAATCCTTTAGCAAAACTATCATAACTTTCACTAGCAATTATAGTTAGCACATTAACATTATGTACTTCGTTCCCTAAAGCATTAGCATCCATTCTGTCACCACGATCATTTACACATAATCTTAGACCACGTCCTACCTCTTGTCGTTTTCTTACGTCACTCGTACTTTGTTTTAATGTACAAATTTGGAACACGTTAGGATTATCCCATCCTTCTCTAAGTGCTGAGTGTGAGAAGATAAAACGAACTGGTGATTTTTTTGGATCACGATTTAATAATAATTCTTTATTTTTCATTATTAAATCATATGTATCTATATCATTTTCACCACTTGCACTCGTCTCATTTCTTTTTAATTTAGAATCTACTAACTTACCTTTTTTGTCTATTGAGAAATAACCAGCATGCGTTGAACTCTTATCAATTTCATTTAAATAGTTTTGATACTCTGTTTCACCAAACTTTATTTTCAAGTTTGATACTATATCGTTATACTCTTCTTCAAACATTTGTGCATAGATACCATTATATTCACTTCCAGCTTCATCATAACATTTATATTTTGCGACTTCATCAATAAAGAATAATGATAGTACTTTTATACCCTTATTGAATAACTCTCTTTCTCTTTCAATATGAGACAGAATAGTTTCTCTTATTTGAATTCTACGAAGCACATCTTCATTTACATTACCTATAACGTCACCAGCATAGATTTTTTTACCGTTTATAAATTCTATTGAATTGTCTCTTCCATCTATTCTAGTAATAGTAAATCCATTTTTGTATTCTTCTAATTCACCTGAATTATCATATAAATTAAATCCTTCGTTTACTATTCTTGTGATTTTTTTAATCCCTTTTGATGTTTTATAATCAAATTGAATAGTCGCTGTAGGCGCAGCTTTAGAAAGGTTAATTCCTTCTAAATATACGTATCCTTCTGTTGAACTGCTCCCAGTTTCAGTTATCCCTTTTACCGATATTCTTTTAACAAGTTTTTTGTTATATGCTTCTAACGCATCTAACCTATATACCATATTATAAATACTATCTTTTTTATGTGTTGCAGAATATCGTAAAGTCATTAAAGCATTAAACTGCTCTAAATTTTCTTTTGTCTTCTTACCTTCAACTGATTGTGGCTCATCTATTATTACTATTGGATTGGTTTTAGCGATAACATCAATAGGTCTTCTTGAACGAAATTCATCCAATTTCATATAAATACGTCTTGCATTTTTACCCGTAGCATTAAAGGCTTGTGAATTAATAATCATTACATTAATAGAATTATCAGAAGCAAACTGTTCTATTTGATTTAATCTACTAGAATTATATACGAAATATCTTATTTTCTTACCATATTCTTCTGCAAAATGCTCTTGTGTTATTTCAAAACTCTTATGAACACCTTCACGAATAGCAACAGATGGAACTACAACAATAAACTTACTCCAACCATATTTTTTATTTAATTCATACATAGTTTTTATATAAGTATATGTCTTCCCTACACCTGTTTCCATTTCAACAGTTAGGTTATAACGCCCCTCTAATTTTTCAGATACTTTTATATTATTTTCCTTCTGTATCGTATTAATATTCTCTAGAATTTTAGAATCAGTTAACTCTGGAATTATCGGTTCATTTCTCCAACCAGTAAAATCATCTAATAAGGTTTGTCTACCATCTCCACTATCAATCATATAGGTAGAAGTTAAAAAAGGTTGACCACTAAAAACATCTACAACTGCACGAGCAGCATCTTTTTGAAATTTTTGATGTTTAAATTGTAATTTCATTTTTTCTCCTTCCTAAATAACTTTGATTTTTGTATCTGGTGACAAAAGTTTAAATATTTCACTAGTATTTATCTTTTCTGCACTATTTTCAAAACTACTATCTCTAAACACCGCTCGAAGTGGAGTTAATTTAGCAATCTCTTTCATTACATTCTCTGAGATATTTTCTTCAAAACACGCGATTAAATCACCATCATTATAATTATGTACCATACAACCATCTATCTCAATAGCTTTATATGGTAAAGATAAAGGTAATCCCCATTCTAATAAACATCCAAATAATAAATCTAAATCTGTTCTATCTTCTTTAATATTTGACTCTAGAGAACTAAGAAAATCTTGACTTATTTCATTAGGAGAGTAATATACATCTTTCATATTCGAACTGTCAACTTTCAATACTCTAAATCCTGTATCTAAATCTGAAGTTAATAACGGATTTTCACTTTTTATTTTATTCCCTGCACGACGAATTCTTTCTTTACCTATTTCACATATATTTTTATAACCAGCTTTGTAAGCTTCTGATTTTTCGTCAGTTTCCTCAGGTACTTGTACCATAATAAATTTTCTAGTTCCTCCATCTTCCGCATTTAATTGCATAACTGCATGTGCAGTTGTAGCAGAGCCAGAAAAGAAATCTAAAATTATTGCTTCTTTATCTGAGATAAGTCTCAATATATAAACTAGCAATTTAGTTGATTTTGGATATTCAAATAATCGTGTATTAAAAAGATTCTGTATTTCCACAGTTCCATCATTATTTAAACCAACATGTTCTCTAGGTAGCAAACTAACTGGTGCTCCAGTTCCATCACCAAGATATTTTTTTATGTATACATTCCAATTTGCCTGCTTTCCATCATCAGTAATAAAGGGACCACCACTAGATTTTTTAAATGTTACATTTCCCTCTTTAAGTTCTTTTAGATATCTTTCTTTTATAAAGCGAAGAATATATCCGTCTTTTGGTCTAATTACTTCTCCATCTGGAGCTTCTAAACTATATTTTTGGTTTGGATTATTCGAAGAATTTTTCCAAGCGAAGTCCTTATCTCTGTAGAGTCCTTTTTCATCTTTAGATTTATACTGATTCATTGCTTTTTCCGAAAGTTGAGCATATAAAGTAGGGATTCTTGTTATTTCTTTAGCATAAAATAGTATATATTGATGAGATTTATTAACAAACTTTGATCTAATTCCTCCACCTGTCGATGAATTCCAAATAAAATTATCTATAAAATTATGTTCACCAAATACTTCATCACAGATTTTTTTTAGATTTTCTACCTCATTATCATCAATACTAATGAATATTACTCCATCTTCTCTTAGTAAATTTTTCGCTACTAAAAGTCGCGAATACATCATCGAACACCAATCTGAGTGAAAACGCCCATTTGAATCTGTATTCTTAAACATACGATTTCCTTCTTCGTCGTATTCTCCACTCTCTTCAGCATATTCTTCATTACTAACCTTAAAATCATCATTGTATATAAAGTCATTACCTGTATTATAAGGCGGATCTATATATATCATTTTTACTTTTCCTAAGTAACTCTCTTGAAGTAGTTTTAATACTTCAAGATTATCTCCTTCTATATATAAATTCTCGGTATTTTCCCAATCTACACTTTCTTCGGGTGCAGGACGAAGTGTTTTTCTTATAGGTTTGTTAGCTTCAACTATAGATTCTTTCTTCCCAACCCATGTAAACTCATATGCTTCTTCTCCATCTACTATATCTTCTGATAGCATCTGTTTTAGCATTTTAAAGTTTATAGATTTTTTAAGCTGCCCATTTTCATCTCTTGATTCTGTAATACAGTTTGGAAATAGAGCTTCTATTTTTTCCACATTTTGAGAAGTTAAGTTTAACGACTCCATTCTCATTTTTTCCATCATTTTACCTCTTAAAAATTCTTATTTTAACAAACTACTTATTTTCTTCTTTAACTTTTTTAATTCAGAATTTAATTCTACTTGTCTATTAAATTGTTTTTCATTTTTTATTTTTTTAGATAAATTATTAACTTGTTTTTGTATTTTTTCATATTCTATACTATTTAATACTCTCTCTTTTAATGTATCACCTAAGAATTTATCTAATCCATTATTAGAAATACTATTTAACAGATTTACATACATATTGTCTAAGTTAATACCAGATAGATTTAACAAATCTTTATCTTCACTTACCCAATCTGAATGAAATATTTTGTGTATATTAATCGTTTCGGCTTCTCTACTAATTTCTTTATAACTTAATAAGTATTTTCTTTTATTGTTATACTCTAATACAAACAAAATATGATATGGTATATTTTCATCAATAATATATATAACTGAATTATCAATTTTATAATCATAGAGTTCTACTCTAAATACATCTATTTCTTCTACAAAAATACCTTTTGCTATATTCGTAGTTGTAGAATCTATTTTATTTTCCCATGTTATAGACTTAATCTGATTTTCGAAATAGTTCTTAGCTTTATCTGGAATGGATTTTTGAGTATAAAGATCTTTATAATACTTCTGTTTAGGTATAAACCTATTAAACTCAGTACTTTTTAGTAATCCTAACATCTCTTCACCTCTTTAATTTATAATAAGAAAATAAATATACTCAAAATAATTTTATCCTAAAACTTAAATATCCTAACTTAATAATTCCATCCTTCATTCCCTCTCTATTTAATAACTTTTCCACTTGTATAATTTTTCTTCATCTCTTTTTATCTTTAGGATCGTCTTTTTTTATTTCAAGTGGGAATGGAATACCATTATGCATAATAATTTGTCTATAAAATAAATCTATCGCAGTCGCCCTTGTTAAACCTAATTTCTTAAGTATCACTTCCGCTTCTACTTTAATACTTTCTTGTATTCTTACATTTACAGTTGCAGTTGCAGTCTTTACACTAGTCATAACCAACACCTCCGTGTGTCTCTTATTATTATACACTTATGTATCTCTATTAGCAATACAAATGAGGTACAAAACACAATAAATCGAAATGATGAATATATTATTATTTTCACAAAATATTAGTCTAGTATTTCTTCAATATTTGGTTCAATCCCTTGTATTTTTAATTTTTTATCTTACCTTGTGATGAAAATCTATTTTTATCTTTCGCTACATATCTTAATATTCTAGCAGCAACTTCTTTCACTAAATAAGAATATTCCGGATTATTTTCGTTCAATATAGAGTAGGACAATTCACCAAAAGGATCCCAAGCGATATAACCACCTTTGATTTTCAAAATATAATTTTGATAATTTACTTCTATACTTTTTATGATATCAAAAGCTTTTGACTCTTCATTTTTCATAACAGTTAGTATAGCATTAGAAAAACCTAGTTGCCTTTTCACTAAATATTTACAAATATCCTCCCCAGATAATCCATAAATAAATTCCTTCACTTCATTAGTTATATTCCCTTTTTTTATTTCTTCAAATATTTTCAATTTATAATTTTTATTCATATAAATTAACATTCTATTTTTTATTGCATCATACATTTCTCCTGCATCTTTATATCTATATTTAGGAATCTTATGTGTAGCTGTCTCTGAAATATTTTTTAAAATATGAGATGTATCATCAGAATCTTTCGTGAATATATAATTAATTACTTTTCCCAACGAATATACATCGCTTTTTTTATCACCATTTTTTAAACCTTTCATTTGTTCAGAAGAAGAATAAAAAAACTGCCCGACAGCTAAAGTTTCATTTGTTTGGTATGAATGAATAATATTTATATTTTTTCCTAAACCAAAATCTCCAATTCTCAATTACTTGTGGCAAGTATTGATACACTTTATTCTCATAATTATTCATGTTATGAAAAAGAGAATGCCAAAAAAAACATTCTCTCCACTTCAAATTATTTCATTCCATCGCCACTTTTTATTTTATCTTCTAAATCCAAATCAATCTGAATTCCAAGTAATTTACTTTCAGCAGCATCATCATTCAACTCTAATACAATATTATTAGTTACTATTTTACTGTATTCTTCTTCAGTCATTAACTCTTTAAATGATAATATAGTATCTTCATCTATTGAACAAATATATTGAAATTCACGATTCTGAGTCACATCATAAATCATTCTAAAAAGCATTTCCCTCTGTCTTGGATCCATATTTGCAAATAATCTGCTATCATGAGCTAAAAATCTTATTTTACTTTTTCTACACATTAACAATAGTAAATCAAAACAAAATAATCTTACTTCATTTACTCCATCAGATGAATCATCCTCAATTCTTGCATCCAAAGTATATCTAAGAGTATTCTCTCCAGAATTATTTTTGATTAGTAGTCCACTCCTTTTTTGGGGATAAAATTGCTTTGCATACTCCCAATACACCGATTTTAAATTATCCGTTACTGATTTTATATTTTCAAGATATTCATCCGTTTCTTTGTCTTGATTTATAAAGGATGCTTTAATCTCTAATTCAATATCTTTATATGATTTAATTATTTTTTGATATTCATATATCCGATTCTTTTTACTTTTTAAATCAGAAAGTTGTTTTGTTATGGCAATATATTCTTCTAAAGCACCATGAGAATTTAGATATCCTAACAGCTTATCCATACGTTCTCCAACAATTGAAATTTTCTTGTCTATTTCATTTAATGCAATTTGTTGTTTTCGTAATTCTTTTTTTAGTCGCAAAGTTCTAGATAACACCTGCTTACGATGAAATTCAAGGACTTCTTCTATATTCCTCTTAATCATCTCGGGAATTTCAATATTTGCAAATTCATATATTTTGATTACATCTTCTTCATTAGCTCGAGCAGTTTCTTTAAAAGAATCTTCAATATTCTTTATGTAATTACTTATAAGAACACGTTTATTTTCTAACATCTTTCTCTCATAGCTTTTATCATTCGCTTCCTTTTCAAGCTCATGATAATTACTAGAAATTTTAAAAACTGATATCTGATCTTCAAGCTCATTTATTCTATATTCTAATTCGGCTAAATCTAAAAACATAATTCCAACATCTTCTCCTTCATCAATTTTAACTTTATTTCTTCACCACAAAAATCTATCATATCTTGTTTATTAGTACTACGTGTAGCAGAATATTCATTACCATCAACTTCAAACGTTAATGTAAATTCCCAGTCAGGTAAACTTTTCGCCAACGAATCTATCTTATTTGAACCTAAGCAAAAATGTATTAAATGCAGTACAAAAGACTTTCCAACACCATTATAAGTATTCCCATCATTTTGACTATGTGGTGAAGCTTGTTTTCCTACAATAATATTCAAACCTTCGTTAAATATTATCGGATGAAATGAGGGCTGATTAGCACTTAAACTTTTCAGTTTCATTACAGACTACCCCCTTCCCATTATCTTTTATAGCCCCTATCATGTAAAGATAATCTAACGTTGCAATAAATTGATCAAAAGAAAATTTTACAACATACTTTTTATTTATATAAGAATCCTTATAATATTGCCATAAATCATCTATAGAAGTAGGAGATTTTAATTTTTCTAATAAAAAAGCTCCAAATCCAAAAAATGATTCACTTATTGATAAATGTTTTTTTGGTAATATCATATTAATATCTCCTCCTTTCCTTTTAACTTACTTATTGGGTTCTTCAAATATATCACAACTTGAAAAGTAATAAGCCATCAAAACTAACACACTGGTTTGTATTGGAAGCGTATTTTTCACACATGATTTTTCGAGAATATAATAGAATCTACAATCAGCAAAGTCTTCTTTTGTATTTTTTATATTGCTCTTTGATTCCTCATACAGCATGTGAAATTTCTTCTGTAGAATTTCATTCACACCTGGTGTATTATTAAAATACTCAATTAAAGTACCTTCTTGATAACTACCTACTGTTAAATTATTTCTTACAACTTGACTTAGTCCATTAAAACTTATCTTTTCATCAAAATCTGGAACAATCAACTTATCAAAATTATTTATATCATTCTCAATAGTTAGCAAAAAATTTACCGTTTCATTTAATGCTTCGTATTCTACAATTTGTATATTTTGCTCAGGTATAAATCCTACTATATCTTGTTTTTTAAACCTATCTAATGAATTAAATATTATTTCTAAATCTATTGCTCCTAAAATATTTATATCAATATGAGAGTAGCAACTTTTTTTGCTTAACTCTATTGCCATTTCATGAATATCAGCTGGAACTCCGTCATATCTGTCATTTGTCACAAAATAATATTTTTTTATCGGACATATTTCATTCCATTTTTCATATAATCCTTCAAAGTCTTCTTTTAACTTCTTTACTCCATCCCTAATAGTTCCTTTTCTATTTAAATCTTCAGGAGCGAATACCTGATAGAATGTTCCTGTTGTCTTATCAAACCCATCATTTTTCCTATCACCAAATCGACCATGTGCTTTTACTGGCATAAAATTTGAATTATAAATACTCATTAAAGATATAAAGAACTCTTCAAATTGCTGCCCTTTGTATGCTAATATTCTATTTTTAAAAATAATATTAGCCATATATCTTTCTTCATTATTTATAAGAATCATCCCTTTCAACAAATTTTAAATATATTTAGTATACCATAATTATCAAAATATTAATAGTAGTTTATTTTATTAAAAAACTTAAATACAATCTTTAAAAGCCTTATATACTATAACTGATTCACCATTTTCAGCTTGTTCCAGACTTAACATCATAAAATCATTAAACTCTGTATCTGTCATATCTTCTATGGTTTTTATTATATTCACAGAGGCAGTGCTTTTCTTATCATCTTGTGTACTATTTTTTATCAATCATCAATTCCAATCCTAATATCTAATACTAAATTATAATATTCACAATTTCTTTTGATACTTTTAATATTACACTGCTACTTTCCCAAATTTATGTACTAATAAAATAAAAAACATCTTTTCTTTGACTTAAAAAAATGTTTTAAATAAATAAATTAACATAAGCCATCAGATTCTAAAAATAAGAAAAAATTATTTCTACTATAATTCTAAGATAGCCACTATTTCTTCTCCATCTTTTTCATCAGTTTCTACAAAACCAATCGACTTATAGAGCTGTCGAGCTGCCTCATTATCAACTTCATAAGATAACCAACAATATTTTGCTGTTCCGCAAGGAAAGGTATTAACAAATTCTAAAGCTAAATCCATCACTTTTTTACCAAATCCCTTTCCTTGGAATTTCTTATCTATCATAAGACGTCATATATTGTAATTCCCTTTAGCTATTCTATAAGCACCTTCATCATCTGAATTCACATCAAAACCTATCATTAGAAAACCAATAGGTGTATCATCCTTATAAATACCAAATGTAAATACATGATTATTCTCAGTAATTGCTATATACGCTTCTATGATACTACTATTATTTGTCGCTACAAAACTCTTCTGATTATCAAAAACCTCTAATTTCAGAATCTCTCCTACATTGTTTCTATTAATCTTTTTTAATTTAAGCATAATCTATTCCCCATTGATTTTTTGATTTTAAATATGAAGTTTATTTTTATGATTATAAAGTATGATTATATGCTGTTTCTAATTACCCCTATCAAACTATTTACCTCATAAACTTCGTTATTTTTCCTTCTTTTTTGTATGTTTCTACTGCTTTAGCTACTTTTTCGAAGTCACGTCTTAAGCTATATGAATAGATATCTCTGAATAACCTATATCCTAGTTTTTCATTTACTCCATCTACAAACTCGAACATTTCATGTATTTCCATAGAACTCTATTTTCATGTCTATTTACTTGAGACTATAACCCACCTCCCTAATTAATTTTAGTTTGACATTGTAAGAATTATTTTTACAGCGTTTTTATATTTAAAATATAACTATATTACTATTAATAATTTTTAATATCTATAAATAGAATGATTTTGAAACCAATATTTTCTATATATTAAATTCTAAAGATATCACAATAAGTAACTTTTAGGAACTGTGACATAAAGATAATTTTATCATTGCTATATAACGTCACACATTTTTTTTATATATTCCTGTAAACAACTTGGGGTTTCTGCATAATTTGATAAGTCTGAGATTAATGTTGATTCTGATGTGTTTAAACGCATAATCCTCTTTTTAGAAAAAAAATGTCCATCATGTTTTATTCCTTTATTAGATTCTTCTACTATTTTATTTATATATTTCGGCATTTTTTCAAATAAATATTTTCCTCGTATAAATTTAATGGGATCAGACTTTAATCTTTCATATTCTTCTTTAATTTCTTCTTCTGTCATTTTTATATAAGTTTCTTTAAGTTTAACTTCAATATCTTCAAGTTTCAATATACTTACTATATCATTATATTTCTTTATTGCGGTTAAACTCGGCTTTTTACAATTATTTTTGTGTGATTTTTTTATTTGCAGTGAATAGCACGCATTTCCATAAAGTATTTTCTTAATAATTTCATCTCTACATTTTCTTATATAATCATACGCAATTTTAAAATCTTGAGCATCATCTTTAGCTTCCGCTGATAACCCCATTTCTCCTCGAATCATACTTTCTATTGCAAAATCAGTAAAATATAAATTTTCTATTGAATAAGTTGGGGTAATATAAATATCATTATTATCAATATTTGAATTATCATCATAATCCTTGTCAACAAAAAACATTTTAATAACCTTCCTATCTTTAGCTGTCTTCTCAACAATCATTTTATATATTTTAAGAACATTTTCCTTACCGTTACAAATATAATTTATATGTTTTTCATTGTATATAGAATGTATTCTCGGACAATAGTACTTAAAATCGTCTTTTCCTTCAAAGAATAAAATCATTTTTTGTGATGACTTTTGCTGTATATAACTCATAAAAATTGCTTCTACACAATCAGTTTGTTCAATCATCTTATCTTTTCGTAACATCAATATTCTCCTTATACAATTCTAATTCTTTAACATAATCTACATATTCATTTTTAAATATAAAAGGAGAATGCGTAGTAGCAATAAGTAAAGCCACTTTTTCTGAATTATATATATCTCTTAAAAATTCCTTTTGCCACTCTATTGATAACGATATTTCAGGTTCATCAATTATAAAAATACACGGAGAGGTTACATCTAAATAAACTTTAGAAAATATGGAAACTATTTGCTTCTCGCCAGAAGAAAGGTCATCAAAATCAATTTTCACCCCTTCACTATCTAATATATCCATAGTTAACATTGTTTCGTCATACTCTATTTTTTTTCCAGAAAGATATTTAGAACAAACTTTAGCAAACTTACTTAATTTCCTATCTATTGCCTCTTGTGAATTATATATATTAACTAGTTTCTGTAAATAATAAATTAGAAATTCTATATTAGAATTATTTTTAGTGAATTTTTTAGCTATTAAAAATGGTTTTAGTTTATCAATATTATCTATCCTATCTTCACCTATTCTTTTAATAACTACCTCAACTTTGTGAACATCAATATTACCAACATGATCAATATAACTTCTTACATTATTTGCTAAAAGTTCGCTAATAATATTCGCATTCATTTTAATATAAGCTGCATTAGCATCTTTACGTAATTTTTCCAATAAATTGTTTATTCTTTTCTTTACATCACTCATACCAAATCCCATGTATTTAGTAGTTAACTCCCTATTTGCATATTTTCTAGAACTATCAGCAAATACTCTTTCAAAGCCAACTTCTACTCTCCTATATGTGGGATAAAAAACAATTTCTTCATTTAATTTATATTTAATATTATAAACTTCATCATACAAATAACTATATTGTAAATCGATAATTTTACGTATTAGTTGTTTTGTCTTTTCATTATTAAATCTTTCGTGATAAGATAATCTATGTGTCATTTCTTCTAATACAGATAGATTAATATATCCCTTTTCAAGAATTTCCCTCCTTATTTTAATAACGAAATTCTTGGGCAAATCCCCCTCTAAATCCTCTAAAAGATACATCAAAAACTTTCTAGTTTTATCTTCATCTTTGAATAATTTAGTAGATTTTTGTTTATCAATAATATATTTTTCATCTAATATATTAACTGAAATCTTTTGAAAATTTATATTATATAAAGTTCTTACATCTCCAGTTAAAATAGCGACTATTATAGTTAATATTGTTGTTTTACCAACTCCATTTTCAGAAATCCAGATTGAAATATCCTTTTCAAAATTAAAATAATAGTCATATTTTCCAAATAATCCTTCTATCTTTATAGATTTAAGTCCAGATTTGTTTTTATGATTTGTTTTATTTGTTACGTTTAGTCTATCAAGAAGAGTTTTTACTTTTTTATCCGATAAATCTATATCATCATTTTCACTAAATATTTCAATATCGTTTAAAAGTAAATACTCCAATAATTGTTCATTTGTCAATGCAAATTTACTAGATAAATCATCTATTTTAATTTTTTTTATTTTCATTTTTTTCTCCTTCAATTTCTTTCAATCCTAAAAAGTTTTCTTCGTATGCTCATACTCCACAATTCAATTTATGCAATAGTTCAAACTGTCAGATATTCTGACTATCACATCAATAATAATATTTATACTGTTCTTCCGTATATAATTTATTTTTTTATAATAATTCTTCCTGATTTTGTATCTCTTCTTTAATAGTATACCATAATTATTCACTTCTCTCATTACAAATCACCCTTTATACAAATATTTATCTTTTTAATATAATTTTTCCCACTAAATTTCAACTCCAAATTAATCTATTAATTCTTAGTTCTCAACTTCTTAATTTTTAAATATTTAAGAAAATAATATATCGACTTTAACTTCTTTATATGTTTATTATTTTTCATTTTTATATTACATTATAATAATACCCCCTCATCATTTATATATATCTCTATTTAAAAATATATTATACAGCACAAATAATAAAATAAACTATAAATACAATTATTTAGTAAATTAAAATAATTATAAAAATATAATATCTAAATTTACAATATATCACTACAAACCCTAAACATCTTCTATTACCTTCTCTACCTCATAAACTTCGTTATTTTTCCTTCTTTTTTGTATGTTTCTACTGCTTTTGCTACTCTCTCAAAATCTCGTCTTAGGCTGTATGAATAGATATCTCTGAATAATCTATATCCTAGTTTTTCGTTTACTTCGAATGCTAGTGTGTATAGTTCGTATGTTTCCCTTGAATCGAAGTTCTCGTGTGCTTTTACTACATCTACTAATATATCGTCGCAATGTTCGACTAACGCTTTTTCTAGTCTATCATTTAAGAATTTTGATTTATCTAGAGTATATTTATACATTTCTCTTGATGTAGTTGAGAAGTCCGCTATTAAGTTTTCTTTATCTAGTTTATCATACAGTTCATATCCTAACTGTTTATTTACATCTTTTGCGATTTCTATCAATCTTTCTTCTGACACAGGTTCTAAACTATATGCTGCGTTATTAACTTCCGATAATGCGTTGTAGTTTTCTTCTATTGCTTTTTGTAATAATTCTAATTCCATAAAGATCCTCTCAATCCTAATTTTCTTACATTCTATTATAACATACTTACTAGTTATTCTTATATGTCTTTACAACTTTTCTTTATTCTTGTATATATCCTTGAATTTAACTTTTTTGTATAAAGTTCTCTTAAAAAATTAATCATTCTACGATAAAATTAATGTATTAACTAAGGAGAGTTTAAAAAATGAATGAATCGAAAATTGTTTTAAGCATTAATGATAAATTAAAAAATGATTCTGAAGATTTATTCTTTAGTCTTGGATTGAATCTAGAAACTGCCATTAGCATGTTCCTTACAAAAGCTGTTAATGAAGGTGGAATACCTTTTGAAGTGAAACAAGCAAAATATGTTGAAAGTCCCAATTTTATCTCTAGTCACTTCACTATTAAATCAGCTGTATATGAGATTAATGAATACATAAAAGATAGATTTAACGAAGAACCTTCATTTTATCTAGCATGTGAAAATAGAGGTCTTACAGATGATGAAGCTAGTAAATTATTCATTCTATTTTCTAATAATACTGAAGAGATTGATCAAGAAGAGTTCACGGAAAAAAATATTGATAACCTAGTAGAATTATCTACAATTGCCTTCCCAGCATTAAGACGTCTATCTGATGAACAACTACGTGATATCGTGAATGCATATATCACAAACTACTATTTGATTAGATAATAAAACTAAACGATGAACTTTTAGGAGTGATTTTAAAATCAATGAGAATAGATTTTAAATCACTTCTTTTTTTACAAAAACTTAAAGTTTTATTGGAAGTAGACTTCCAATTTTCTCCATTTTAACCTTAATTGGAAGTTCACTTCCAACTTTTGTCTTTTTCCCTCTAAATTGGAAGTAGACT
>QWCR01000214.1_pt1 | contig 17745 bp, 19 predicted proteins | sample 1972581 | NCBI WGS metagenome assembly QWCR01 (sample SAMN09866703, study PRJNA288562) | Human oral metagenome isolate pre4_saliva, whole genome shotgun sequencing... | isolation source: mouth | host: Homo sapiens | place: USA: California
TCTATATGTTATAATTATAACCTTTTATAGTTATAATCAATTTTTATAAACCAAAAAAAAACGAGCTTAGGCTCGTTTTTTTCTTATGCTTGTTGACTAACAATATAGTTCACAGCATCTCCAATTGTAACAATTTGTTCCGCATCTTCATCAGAAATCTGAATTCCGAATGCATCTTCTAATTCCATGACTAATTCAACAACATCTAATGAATCAGCACCTAAGTCTTCTTGGAATGTTGTATCTTTTGTAATTTTTAATACATCGACACTAAAACGTTCCGAAATTAATTGAATTACCTTGTCTAATACTTCTTGCTCTGACATTTGTAGTCCTCCTTGTCTAAGCGATTTCTCCCTACACTCCTAATCAGTGTACCTCTATTTTACTCAAATTTATCATTATTGTCTATCATTTCTTTTGAAAGCACTTTATTTTATATAGTACTATGATAAACTATTTTTCCAAATTTCAGCTTGCTCTTTCGTAGTTAGTACAAAATGTCCTGGAGTAATTTCAAACATTTCTTCTGGTTCATTTTGAACAGTTGGTTGATAAATCACTCTTTTACGATTTCTTTCATACTGAGGATCTGGTAAAGGAATTGCTGATAATAGACTCTTCGTATACGGATGGAATGGTTGATGATAAACAGCATCAGCAGTTCCTAACTCAACGATTTTCCCTTGATACATTACTGCAATTCGGTCACTAATATATTTAACCATTGATAAATCATGCGCAATAAATAAATACGTTAATTGTTGCTCTTTTTGTAATTTTTTTAGTAAATTCACGATTTGAGCTTGAATCGATACATCTAGTGCTGAAATTGGCTCATCACAAACGATAAAGCGTGGATTTACTGCTAGAGCTCTTGCAATCCCGATTCTTTGACGTTGTCCGCCAGAAAATTCATGCGGATAACGATTCGCATGTTCTGGATTCAATCCTACCATTTTCAACAATTCGTTTACTTTTGCATCTCTTTCTGCACGAGTTTTAACGATACCATGGATATCCATTCCTTCAGCAATAATATCTCTAACTTTCATTCTTCCATTTAAAGAAGCATACGGATCTTGGAAAATCATTTGTGCCTGTTTTCTAAAATCTTTCAAGTCTTTTGTTTTTGTTGGAATTTCTTTTCCATCAAATAAAATTTGTCCGTCTGTTGCATCATTCAATCGCAAAATCGAACGACCTGTTGTAGACTTTCCTGAACCGGATTCTCCAACAAGACCGAAAGTCTCACCTTCAAAAATTTCAAAACTAATATCATCGACTGCTTTTACAACTTGTTTCGAAGAAGAACCAAAGTAACACTTTAAGCCTTTAACTTCGACTAATTTACATTTACTCATTTGTCACTCTCCTACTTTCAAATTGTGCCCAGCGTTTTTGAATTTCTTCCGGCGGCTCTACTTTTGGAGCACGTTCATCTAATAACCATGTTGCTGCAGCATGTGTATTCGATACAGCAAACATTGGTGGCATTTCTTCAAAATCAATATCTAATGCATAATCGCTTCTTAGAGCAAATGCATCTCCTACTGGAGGATTTAATAAATCTGGTGGTGTTCCAGGAATCGTATATAATGCCCCTTCCTCTTCTAAAGAAGGCATTGAGCATAATAATCCCCATGTATATGGATGTCTTGGATTGTAAAAAATTTCATCGACTAGTCCATATTCTACAATCTTCCCAGCATACATTACAGCCACTCTATCTGCAACATTAGCTACAACACCTAAATCATGCGTAATAAAAATAATAGAAGTGCCGTTTTTTTGTTGAATTTCTTTTAATAATTCTAAAATTTGTGCTTGAATCGTTACATCCAATGCAGTCGTTGGTTCGTCCGCAATTAAAATATCTGGATTACAAGCTAATGCAATCGCAATAACAATTCTTTGTCTTTGTCCACCAGAAAATTGATGCGGATAATCATTCACTCTTGTTTCCGCATTTGGAATTCCGACTTGTTCTAATAATTGAACGGCTTGTTGCAAGGCTTCTTTTTTCGATAATTTTAAATGCTTGATCATTGATTCCGCCACTTGCATACCAACTTTCATCGTTGGGTCTAATGACGTCATTGGATCTTGGAAAATCATCGCAATTTTCTTCCCACGAATTTGTTGCATTTCAGTTTCTGATTTTTCTAAAATATTTTCTTGTTCGAAAATAATTTCTCCATTTTCAACTAAAGCATTGGCAGATAATAATTGCATAATGGATCTAGTCGTAACAGATTTACCTGAACCAGACTCACCAACAATCGCTAAAGTTTCTCCTTTTTTCAAGTCAAAATCTATCCCTCGAACCGCTTGAACTTTTCCATCAAATGTTTGAAAGGATACTTGTAAATTTTTTACACTTAAAATTGTTTCACTCATACATTTCTCCTATTCTTTCATTTTTGGATCAAAGGCATCTCTTAATCCATCTGCTAATAAATTAAAACTAATCATTAAAATACATAATACAATTGCCGGGAACCACATTAAGTGTGGTAAAAATCTAAATGTTTTATACCCATCATTTATGAGCGAACCTAATGAAGCATTTGGTACTGGAACCCCAATTCCTAAGAAACTTAAAAATGCTTCAAAGAAAATTGCAGAAGGAATTGAAAACATCGTTTGAATAATAATAATTCCAGCAATATTTGGTAATAGGTGTTTCAATGCAATTTTCCAAAAACTTTGTCCTAATGATTTAGACGCTAGGACATATTCTAAATTTTTTAATTTTAATGTTTGCGCACGAACAACACGGGCCATTGTTAACCAACTTGTAACCCCAATGGCTAAAATAATTGTACCGACACCTGGTTGTAAAAATAACAACATTAACACTAAGATAACTAAGTTTGGAATAGCTGTCATAATTTCTAAAATACGTTGCATCACTGTGTCTACACGACCACCAAACCAACCAGAAATCAAGCCATATAATACCCCTACTGTTAAATCAAACATTGCTGCAGCAAAGGCAATTAATAATGATAATCTTGTTCCATATAAAATTCGAGATAATAAATCTCTTCCTAAACCATCTGTTCCTAAATAGTAATAAGTCCCTTCAGGAACTCCTGCTTGAGCATATGCATCTACTCCTGCTCTCATCCCTTTAAAAATACCAGGAATTTTAGCTGGTAAATTCGCAAATTGAACATTTTGTTCCAATGGATCATGCGGACTAATAAAAGGAGCTAATAAAGCAAGAATGATAAAGAGAACTACAATTCCTAACGATACAACAGCTCCCTTATTTTTTTTCAATCGTCTCCATGCATCTTGTAAAAAACTTTGAGGAGGAAGTGAAATGTTTTCCACTTGTTCAAAAGATGATGCCACACGTTTGAATTCTACTTTTTCTGTCATTATGAAGCTTCTCCTCCTTGTGTTAAACGAATTCTAGGATCAATGAATCCATATAGTAAATCAACAATTAAAATGGTTACAACTAGTAAAAATGAATACATCATCGTCACACCCATAATCGTTGGATAATCATTTGTTAAAATGGATTTCACAAATTGCTCCCCAATACCAGGAATGGCAAAAATATTTTCAATTACCATTGAACCTGTCATTAAACCTACTAACATTGGACCTGCAATTGTCACTAAAGGAATTAATGCATTACGCACACCATGTTTCATGACTACTTCCATACGGCTCAATCCTTTGGCACGTGCTAATTCCATATAATCAGACTGTAACACTTCGACCATTTCCGTACGAATAAAACGAGCAGAATCTGCTACTGGAGAAATCGATAATGCTAAAGTTGGTAAAATCGAAGAAATAAATCCTTGATTCCATAATGCAATTGGTAAAATCGGGAAAATAACGCCGAACACTAATTGTAAAATAACCGCAAATACGAAACTTGGAACTGAACGTCCAATAATCGCAAAGAAAGTTGCCCCAGTATCTACAATTGTATTTTGTTTCATCGCTGCCACTAATCCAAGCAAGGTTCCCATTCCCATACCGAAAATCAATGCTTGTAGCCCAATTTGAAACGATGGGCCTACACGACTAGATAATAAATTTAAAACCGTTGAATTATATTGGAATGACATTCCCAAATCTAAACGGACTAAACCACCTAAATAAATTAAATATTGCATCCAAACAGGTTTATCCAAGCCATATTTTGCATTCATAATTTGTAATTGAGCATCTGTTAAATTCTCTTCATTCGCATAAGGCGAACCCGGTAATAATTTCATTAAGAAAAACGTGATTGTCGCAATTAAAAACAATGTAATAATCATGTAGAAAATCCGTTTTAAAATATATTTCGTATATTGATTCATGTACGTCCTCCTGAAAATACTCTTCACTTTTTAATAAAGAATGTTTTAACTATCATACTATTTTTAGCTTTTATAATTCAATTATTTTGTTTGAAAATTTTTGAAAATGTAGTGTAATGAACAAAAAAAGACACCTAAGTGTCCTTTTTAATGATTATGGAAGAAATAAGCTTTCATTCCATTTATTTTTTATTCTGTTACTCTTAACTTCCCATCTTCCAATACATAAATTTTATGATAGTCCTCTGGATGCTTTGGCATACGATGAGATATTTCTATGAAACTCATTTGTCTTTCTTTTAATAAGTCTCGAATAAAAGTGGTTGTTTCTTCATCCACTGCAGAAGAAAATTCATCGATTAATAACATTTCATAAGAACGAAGTAGTAATCGTGCTAAGCATAATCGAGCTTTTTCTCCCCCTGATAAATTGTCAACTAAATTTACCGTTTCATCCATTAAATCATATCGTTCTAGTAAATAAGACAAATGAACTTCATTTAAAACATTTTTCATTTGTTCTTCAGAATACTCTTCACCAAGTGTTAGGTTAAACGCTAATGAATTCATGAAAATATTAGTCTCTTGCATAAAATAACCAATCTTAACTTTTTGAAACGTATTATTCGTTTCGGATACTTCGACTCCTGCAAATCTTATTTTCCCAACTTGTGGATGGATATCTCCATAAATACAATCTAATAAAGTTGTTTTTCCACTTCCTGAAGACCCCATCAATAAAATTCGGTCGCCTTTATTCATCATAAAGTGTAACTCATTCAAAATCGTATGTTCTTTTACTTTTAAATGAATATTCGTTAATTGAATCGGAAAAACATCTGTGACAAGTACTTCTTCTTCCTTCATCGGTTCAAATTCCAAATATTTGTTCATTCGTTGAACCATTGGAATTGTTGTATTCATTTTTTGATAAAAATCCATCGCATTTAATAATGGACTAATAATACGATCGCTTGCCAAATAAATTGCCATGACAACGGATAATTTCAAATCGCCCTGAATAGAAAAATAAACACCAATTGCCAACGGAAGAAAAGAACTTATTCCAGATACTAAATTTGCTAATATTTTTGAAAGAAAACGCAAATGGTTCATCTGATAATAATCTTCTTCAGTAGCACGAATTTTACTACCTAAATTCGAAATGGCAATCGATTCTACTCGAAAATTTTTAATCACACGCTTATAATCAATGAACTCATGTTGTCGTGCAATATATTGTTGATTATTCTGCGACCACTCTTGCGCCTTCACTTTAATTTTCTTCGTAAACAAATGCGGAATTAACAAAGGTAAAATCGCAAAAGCTAAGAAAATAATCGTCATTTTCAAATCTAAAATAGTGATATAAATAAAAGTAACAAACGAAAAAGTCAGACAATATACAAAACTAATAAACGAAACAATTCCTTGTTGTTGAATCACATTCCACTCCGTTAGTAGAATGGACTCTACTTCACTTTGTTCGAAGTCCCCTTCATAATAATTCGTAATCAGTTTTTCCTTCGTTTGAATCGATAATAATTTTAATAGTCGTTGTTGAAATTCATCCCAAATAAACACTCCAAAACGAACAAAACCATACCCTAATATCCCAACAATCGAAATAAGAATTAAATCCAAAACATTTTTAGAAGTCCCCACTTCAATTAAATTGGAAATAAAATACGGAATTACAATCCCATCCAATGCCGTAATACTCATTCCAATAACAATGAGTAAAAGAATTCTCTTTGGAATCGATTGGAATAATTTTAGTAAGCTCAGCATATTTGATTTCTCCCTTTTTTTCAGTATTATTGTTCACTATATCCCAAAGTAAAGTTTTAGTAAATAGTTTTCTAAAAAGTAATGACTTTTCATAGAAAAAGCAGTAATAGAAGTCACTTCGACTTCCATTACTGCTGACGTCCTTACTGCAACTATAGACAAAGTATTTACGCTTTTATCTCTCTCATCACAATGTTTCCATCTTTAATTTCTAAGCAATAATCAAATTGTTGCATAAATTCTTCATCATATTGGTGTGTACTGTAAACAATTAATTTATTTTCTAAATGACTCACTACTTCTTCTACTTTCAAGCGATTCTGAGCATCCAAACCAGCAGTTGGTTCATCAAATAATAAAATCTCTCTATCAAAGAATAATAATCTCGCCAAATCAATTCTTCTCTTTTCACCACCTGATGCAGTTGAAAGAATATTATCAAACTCCGTTGACTGATTAATCCATTTTTCTAATCCAACTTGCTTACATAACACTTGAAACTGAGAATCAGTAATTGAATTTTGCAAACTTATATTCTCTTTTAATGATAATTGAAAGAGTGAAGTTTCTTGACCAATATAAGAAATTTGATGAGAAATTTTTTCTAATTCAGAACTATCCAACAATTTCCCATTTTCTAATTGAAATTTCAATGACTGATTATCAACAGGGATTGAACCAATGAGCGATTTTAAAAATGTTGATTTTCCACTACCACTTTCACCGATTAAAAGATACTTCTTCCCTTTTTCTAATTGAAGATTCAACTGTTGAAATATTAGTTTTTCATCAAAATTTACCGAAAAATCTTCAAAAATAATTTTTTGAATATTAGATTCTTCTTTTACGACTTCAATTTTTCTTTGATCAATAATTTCAAACACTTTATCTTTCACACTTTTAGCAGCGACTACTTCCGTATAACTCGCCCCAAATCCTTGAATCGGATATGCTACATATTGTGTTAATTGTTTAATTGTAAAGAATACTGCTAAAGTAACCGAATGATTTAATACAAAATATCCTCCTAATACCCAAGAAAATACATTTACAAACATTCTTAATCCATAGGAAATAGCATAAACAAATTTATTCGTATGAGTGACAAAAACCTTTGCTTCTACTAACTCACGACTTTTACTTCTTAAACGTTTATTAAATAATAACTTCTTGCAAAACTTATTAAATCAAGTGTTTTAGACACTATAAACAAAACAGTCAACCAGAAAATCAACCAACGAGACGAAAAAAGGTGCTATTTGAGTAGCACCTTTTATTTTTCACAAAAAATAACCCTATCCACAATTGCTGCAGATAGGGTAGTCAAGATTATTTTTATTTAATTAAAATTGAATTTTTCCTTCTTCGTCAACGGTAATATTAGCTTTCTCAAGTCGTTCACCGTTCTCATTGAAGTAGTACCATTCACCTTCGATATTTCGACATTCACGACTAATCATGCTGCCATCATTAGGCGATAGATAGTATACTTTGTCTTCATATTTAATAAAGCCTTCGTACATTCCGCCGTCAGCATTGAAGTAGTACCATTTGTTATTGATGAATTGCCAACCAGTCGCCATAGCTCCATCACCATGAAGCCAATACCACTTATCAGCTCCAAAGAACCATTCTCCAGCCATCATATAGCCTGATTCATCAAAACGATACCATTTCCCTTCGATTTCTTTCCATGCATTGTAAAGAATACCGTTAGTTGTTTGGTATCTCCAACCACTAACAGTTTCAATCCATCGTTCTTCTAATACAGTATTATCGTTATCAATCATCTCCTGTACAGTACTGCCTAAAGATTGATAGTAAGTAATCTTTTCGATTACATAATCTCTCAAGCTGTCATTATCGCCACCATGCAATGTTAATGATCGTTCTGGGCAAGATGTTGCACTGAATTCATTATGGAATTTGATATTATCATAGTTTGGTGTGGCTCCATAAAATGTCATATCTTCAGCCATCTGCATAAGAACCATATTTTCGTTTTCAATAAATTCATCATCACTGGTGCTAAATTGTTGAGTAACTTCGTAACTTAATGAATATAAGTTTGCGTCTGGATTTGCTGCACTCCATGCGCCGTTATATGTTTCTTCTACTCTAACAATTGAATATCTATCAATGTAATAATGAGCAAAACCTAAATCAGATTTACCATTATCATACCGTTCTTGAAGCCATTCGATATAACCTTCTGCAGTTTTACTTCCTGCATCATTGTGCAATACGTAATATTTTGGAGCGTTAGTTGGTCTAGCTCCAGCAATTCCGTTAAAGATATTATGATTAATAATATTTACCATTGTATCACTCTCCTTTAATTATGGTAATCTTGTAGGCCAATCTTCGTCCGTAACATAGCTAATTGCACTGACACGAATATCGCCTATATCTCTGTCTGTCGGAATGTTCTCGTTAAAAGTGAATTGGATGAAATTCAAGTCAGATTTACCGCCTAAATACCAGATTCCATAAGGTCTACCCTTGTCGTCATAAGTTGGTCCTACAAGTGAGTTTTCGCTTCTGAAGCCTTCGGGAATTCCGTTAGGAGTAACAACTTTAGCCCCTTTATCTCCACTACTATTATGTCTTAAAAATCCTGGTCCATTTCTGCGAATAATACCAAACCAACCCCATTGCAAACCACCAAAGTTATAGGTCACAAGATTGTTCACCCTTCTAATTTTAATAAATGAGTTTCCTAATCTAGAAACACTATTCAGAGTTCTCCAACCAGTATCTCCAATTAGTACTTTCCAACCAGTATTACCAGTACCTAATTGTTTAATCCACTTCAAAGCTCCATTTGTCACTTCCATATCTACATACGTAGTTCCGATTGGTGCTTCAACCTTGCCGTTTGGCATACCTGTTCCGTGAATTTCATAAGCAGATTTACTTTCTAAAGTAGAAATTTTGGTTGCTTGTTCACCTTGAGTCTCTAACAATTTATTGACAGACTCAACAGTAGGAACTTCTGATTTTTTAGCATAATCTGTTAATGGTTGATGCTGTATTAAATTAGGTAGTTCTTCCTTGCTTACTAATTTCGTTACATCAATCTGTGGACGATTTTTTAAATCGTTCAACTGTGATTTTAAAGCACTATCATCATAAGCAATATTGATTGTATCTGAATCCGTAAATGAAACGTTTTTAGATTGCCCATCTACGTAAGTGTAAGTTAACGTAACATTATTGCCTTCTTTATTCACAGATACCCCTGAAATGAAATTATCTGTTTTGTTTTCTAATGCTAGTACTCGGTTCTCCACCTCAGTTACTTTATCATTTGTTGCAAGCTTTGAAGTGTCAACTGTTGGTTGATTGTTGCGTAGCTCTTCCAATTCATCTCTTGTAACAAAATCGTGGTTGTCAACTGTTGGTTGATTACCTCTAGTTTGCTCCAGTTGTTGCACACGTTGTTCAATTTTGTTTAAAGCGTCATTAGTTGCTAAATGTTCCAATGACTGGTGGCTAGTTAGATAAATATTACTAAGATTATTGAATCGTTTTACAATTTCCTTAATAGTTTCTTCAATACTAGTCAATGGCTGATGTTCAGTCAGATATCTACTAGCATTATTCTCTAGTGCATTCAATCGATTGATAACATCATCATCTACATGTTCTGTGCTGTTAGATGATTTATTTTCTAGAGTCTGCACTCGTTCTGCTATAGATGTGATAGATTTACGTATTTCAGTATCATTATAAGTACCACCATTTCGTTCGATAGTCTTAAATAACTCCTGTAATTCTGCTTTAGTGACAATCTCACTCATTGGAATCAATCGTCTAGTTTCTTTTTCGACAATAGGAGCATTCTTCAATTTATCGATTTCAGAAACTTTAACGTTAAAACAGAAACGACAAACATCTGCAGATTGTTCTACTTTTTCAAAATAGATATATCCACAGACAGTTTCATTAGTCGTAATTAAGCTAGTATCGAACTCAATCGTAACTTTATTATCTTCCACTGTTCCTTTAATTTCTGCGTATCGTTTCGTTTTTTGGAAATAGAATAACGCTACTACATTATCTGTAGGCAATTGCTCCATAGTAAATTCAAAAAATGCATTATGCTTATCGTGAGAATAAAATTCATGATTAATATAATCAACGAAGTCTCTCGAATAGGTAGATATATGTAATTTACGTTTAATAATTTTCTTCATAATGCCTCCTATACAAATAAAAAAGGATAAGCGTAAGCCTATCCTTTTAGTGTTCTAAAAATTGATTGTTTTCAATTCGTTCATTCCGTTAACTACAGATTCGATAAGCAAACGTTTTGTATTTCCGTCTACATGAATCCCGTTTGCTTCTAACTCTTTAGTCAATCGTTTATCTGCTTCTGCAAGTTTTTCTTGGCTTGCATTTGCAACGTCTTTGTACACTTGTTCCACTGCTTGTACGACTGTTGCAGCAATACTCTTCATCAATTCGTATTGTTTTAAGTCTGTTTTTGCTTTAATATGTTCAGCCTTTGTTTCAAGGAATTTTTTCAATTCTTTGAAAGCTAATCCGATTAAAACGACTAAAATACTAGATACTCCTTGAATAAACACTTGTGTTACTTCGTTCATATAATTACATCTCCTTCAATGGTAGTTTCATAAATTGATTGAATAAATCTTCAATATAGCCGTTGCCACCTAAACTCTGATAGGATTTGAAAAGTGCAGTAATACGTCTAGTATCATCACTTGTTCTATATCCTCGTTTAATAATGGCAGTTAAATCAACTTCTAAACGATACCGTTCAGTCTCTAAAATTCCCCCGCCAACGAACCCAACATCTTTTTTTAACTGCTTAACATCTGATTTTAGATTCTTGATATCTTTGTTTAAGTCGCTGACCTCATGTTTTAAGTTACTGATATCGCTGTTTAATGCGCCGATATCATTATTGTTTCTCTTACCTATTTCCGTTATTTCTTCAACAACGCTTTGAATATTGTTGATTTTTTGGTTTAATTCATCCGTTGCTTTCTTGCTCGCAGTTTGAATACGAACTGTTAAATAAGATAGCACTGCTGGAATTAAAGTCGGGATTAAAGCAAGTAAAATAGTCTCACTCAAATTACATCACATCCTAAATAAGAATGGAGCAGATTGAATGAATCTGCCCCATGTAAAAAGGAGAATTAGCCTTTGAAGTCTACTAATTCTCCTTGCTCGTTGATTGTTTTTCCTGAAAGTTTCAATTGCTCTAAAACTCGTGTTTTAAGCCTTTTTGGCACGTTTTGATAATCGTATCTACCTTCCAAAATATTAATTGCCATCAACATTACTAAATTTTTCATTTTATCACCTCCTTTACTAAACACTAGGGATAGTGCTAGTTGCGTTCTCACTAGGAACTCCTGTAGGTTGTCCTTGAGGGATGTTTGTTTCTGTACTTTCATGATGTTCTACCTCCATATTCAAATTACTAGTTGTGATTGTTGCTGTTGATATTGTTGGTGCTACTGGTTGAGCAGTAGTTTCTGGAACCGTTGATGTTGGTTCAGTTGCTACTGGCGCTGTTGGTTGCGGTGTAACTTCTGGAGTTGTTGGTGTTACTGGAGCTACTGTTGGTGCTGTCGGCGCTACTGTTGGTGCTGTCGGCGCTACTGGTGTAGTAGTTGGAGTTACTGGTGTTGTACTTGGTGCTGTATCAGTTGAATGTTCTTCTTCACTTTCATGTCCTTCTCCAAAGACTGCAGATTTTAAGATTTCAATATCTGTAGCAACTTCCGTGACTTGACCTGCTAATTCAAGCAACGCTTTTTGCCCAATTTCTGAATTTTTCTTAGTATGCTCGATTGTTTGTTTTACTTCGTTTTGCAGCAACGTTAATTTAGCAATTGCTGATGTAGGATCAAATTCAGTGTTTACGATTTCTACAACTGCATTAATTACAGCTTCGTCACTTTTATCCGTCCAATCTCCTGGCAAGCTTCGTCTAATAAATGTATAAGGATATTCTTTCTTGATTGATACATCTGTTTTATCGATTACAAACACTTTAGCTTCTACTTTATATTCCGTTAATGACATGCTATTGTACCTCTTTCTCTTTTGTTTTGTATTGAGCTAGTTCTTGTTCTAGCTCTTGATTACGTTTATTTGCTGTGTATAGCGCTTCTTGTAAAATTGCTTTCTCTTTTGAGATTAAGCCGATTTCTTGAGCTAAAAAATCTGCTGCTGTTGGTTTATTTTCCATATTGTAACTTCCCTTCTAAAATTGTAATTTTTTCATCTAATTCTTGGATTGCTTTAACTAGGTATGGAATGAAGAAAAACGTTGAATATGATTGTAAATCATCTCTTTCCACTAAATGAGCGTCTGGTATCCATTCTTCAACTTCCTGAGCAATTAAACCTAATTCTTTATGGTATTTAGTATTATCTTTTGCAAAGTCGTATTCGTAAGTCTTGAGTTTATTGATTCGATCTAATGCATAAATGGATGTTGGAGCAATGTTTTTCTTAAATCGAATATCTGAACCATGTTCTAATGCATGTTTTCCGATGTAGTCCCCTTGGTAATAAATCCATCCACCTACAACTAAATCTTTTCCAACTCGGATATCTCTAGTTGTTTCTAATGATGTGAAAGTTGAACTACTTACAGTATTTTTGATAACTTGTGTTAATTCTGTACCGTTGTAGTATAGTTTTCCTCCACCTTCAAAATACATTCCATTTTTAACTGAAGTTTGACCGTTTAAATAGACACTACCGTTACAATTCATTGATCCAGATTCAGCTACATACCACGAATTGTCTCCGGGTTTTGACCAGTTTTGACCCCAGTTAACAAATAGCGCTACACCCTCTTGACCTCCTCGTTTGCCGTTACTCATACCTACCGAATAACTATTGTACCCAGTAATCCAATGACCACCCCACGTACTATGCGCCCCAATTCTGAATCCACCAATCAAACCAGTATATGCACTTAAAATATCTGCTGAAATTTGATTAGCTGTAATTTTTCTGGAATCCAGCACATCGATAAAAGCTTTAGCACTCGTTAGTTTCTTGATAAAACCGTCATCTGCTTTAATCTGACTAGCCTCAATCTTCACTGAACTCAAATAATTAATAAAAGCTTGTTTTGCTGTCAATTTATTAATAAACGCTTCATCAGCTAATAGCTTATTGAATAAAGCGTCATCCACTTTTAGATGTTTAGCTTCGACAGCTTCAGAAACAATATGCTTACTCTCTACTGATGCAACTTTCAACAATCTAGCAGTGATTGAATTAGCAGCCATTTTGTCAGCTGTAATGGAGCCGTTAACCAGTAAATCTCCTGAAACTTCCATCAACTTAGTAATGGCTTTAATTGACTCTGGATTAGCTACTAACATGCTTGAAATAGTTTGCCCATTTACGTATTTACCAACACCTAGTTGAATTCCAGTTGGAGTAATTTGAATATCACTCTTCATTACAGCGTTATCTACCAAACTAGTAACCGTTTGTCGAATTTGATTTGCTGATTGCTGAATTTCACTTCTAATATTTGTGTTAAAGTACTGCACCATTTGGTTTTTAGCGCTAGTTTGGAAGCTAGCTCGTAATGAACTATCTTCGTTTGCTAAATCAACTTTTAAGTTTCTAAAATCTCTGAATAGTCCTGAAAGTGGCGGTGTAGTTTCTTTTGCTGGTATAAAGCTTGTTGGGCTTCTGCCTTTTTCAATTTGGATGTTTGTTACTTCCGTATTCCCCACACAACCTAAATGATGAATTTTAATTAATTCTTGAGCTGATTGAGCAGTGAATGTTTGATAGTATCTACCGTTTAATTCTTTTGCTGGATGTTTATTGTTGTGAATTGTTGTGTACATAATATTTTACCCTCTCTTAAATAATTGTGTAATAAGAATGTTTTGTGCGTTTTTAAACACTTCTAAATCATGCCTGTTTTGAAAATTCAGTTGCATATAACATTTAAACCATAAATCCTTATTAAACCAACCTTCATCTGTTTGTAACGATAGATAATAGAATGAAACTGTCACTCCTGTAATGGTTTCTGTACCACCACCATTATTGTGTATAATATCTATTCTACAATTTTGAACATGTGATTCAGGGTAATAATCTATTGATGCGTCTTTGGTTATATAAAAATGAAAATTAGCCTGAGTATCTCCTAAAGTTGTTAAACTACGTACGGAACCTATAGTAATCCAAGGATTCCATGTAATTTTTTTCCACACTAACTTATCACCAACATACCTAGCCACGATTTCTTTGCCATTTACATAAATACCACTTCTAGCCATAACTACACCACCTATTCATAATAATCGTATACAGTGCCAGCATCTTTGCTACGAACAGCATCAAACTCTGCCTTACTGCCTACCCAATACTTCATCGGTTGTCCAGTACGTTGATTAATAATATTCTGCCCTGGTTGTCCAGTGGCTCCTGTTCTTCCTATTGGACCAGGAGGTCCTTGAATACCTTGTGGTCCCCGTTCTCCAGTAGCGCCTCTAGCACCATCTGCACCTCGTGGTCCTGCTGGACCGGGCGGTCCTTGGATACCTCGTGGTCCTGGAGCTCCATTCGTGCCATCACGACCCGCTGGTCCTCGTTCTCCAGTTGCTCCACGTTCTCCTCTATCACCTTTCAAGCTATTACGTTGTGATTGACTCAAATTCTCAAACGTAACTACACCATCACGCCCGGCAGGTCCTCGCTCTCCTGTAGCTCCTTGTGGTCCTCGTTCGCCTTGCGGTCCAGTTAAATAACGTAATTGTTGATAACGATTTCTACCATCGCCTATTTTGATAAAACCAGTATCTGTTTCAGCAATCAGTTCACCTTCAGCAGCAATGTATGTACTTGTTTGCCATTGTTGTCGAGTCATACGCTTAAACTGTACTCTAGCGTTTGCTATTTCTGGCATTATGCTCCACCTCCATCAATAATCAAATCTGGTGTATCACTCCAACCTAATAGAACAGAATTATCTTGATTTCCATCAAAAATTTCTTTCCATTCAAGCTGTAGCGTTACATCTTCGTGTGTTTCATTAATATTCTTAACAATTGTTTTAGTTTTGTACCAATTACTCTCATATCGAACATTGTATGTTCCAAAATACACCATTGGAACAACGGCTCTATCAGTAGTGAAGTTTTGTTGGATCGTAGGAAACCTATTATCTTGAGGTGTATACACCACTTTCCCTCCTGTAAGTAAATAAGGAGTTCTTAATAATGTAGTGACATCTCTGTGACCGTAAGGTGTACATTCAGCACTCCAGCTAATTGTATATTGCTGTCCTACTTCGAACCCGTTACCGTTGTGTCCAACTTCGATATAATCAGTACCTAATTCGATTGTGCGGTTAGACTCTCCTGCCAATCTGTTCTTGTTATAACGAGTGATTCCATCGCCACCGATAAGCTCGTTATTAATCTTGCTTAATTGAGCATTTTTATCAATTTCATCTTGTAACTCTTTCAACGGCTCTTTTAGCCACTTATCAAAGTCTGCTTTGATTTTATCTGTATCGATTTTGCTAGCACTCAACTTGCTTTGAATTTCTGCAGCTAACCTAGCTTTTTCTTCTTCAGATAATGCTTTTGATTTCTCAATACTATCTTCAATAGATTCCTTCATTTTTTGAAATCTACTATCAAAGGCTCTATCAGCATTCGCTAATAAATTCGCAATTTTCTTTTCAACCTCTGCATCAGTGAAGATTGAATTTAAAATCATATCTGCAGCGCCACTCACACCAGAATTAGTGGAACCACCACTACCGCCTGTACCTTTTTCATCAAAAGTAAAATCAATATATTCTTTTGCTAATACATCGTAAGTATATCCAGTAACTTTTTTAGTCACGCTAACATCATGCAGCAAACTACTGATTGTTACAGTGTCGCCAATTTGAATTTTCTGTCCATCTAGTTCATAAGCTTCGATTTTAATAACATCCGTCATTTTATCGATTTTCTCATGTTCAAACTTGGCTCTTGCCCATTTTTCTAACTCGGCAACTGTTTTTAAGTCGTTGTTAGTGTATTCAGCCTCGTTGATGTATGGATATTGATTAATCAACGGACTATCTACAGTAGCGTGAATAACAGTATCTTCTTTAGCCCCCTCATTTTTAAACGTTGAAGTAACATGTATTCTAGTAATAATACTAGCTGTATCATTCGTACGCTCGTACTTCTTCAAATTTTGATGCGTAGTAATCACTACATTGTTATCTCTTCCTCTGCTTTGGACAATGCGTATTGAATAATTATCACGTATCAACTCGCCTTTCCATGTATTGATAATGGAATGTTCACCGTCAAATAGAACTTTATATACCGTTGAATTATCAGCATTATTAAACGTATGAGGTTCTGATATATCACTATCAAATGAAAAATCTGAAAATGGAGTTTTGAGTGCATTAATCATTGAGTTCAATGCTAAATTACACCCAACTCGCTCTACTCCAAATTTACCTACAATCCTCTTGAATGCATCTTCAGAGATATGAGAACAAGTAAGATTGACTGTATCGTCCAATTCAGTACGATGCTTAATTCTGAATAGCTGTCTGCCGTTGTCTGGTGTATCTGTAATAATAATCTTGTCATTATCTAATAATCGATAATGCTCGCTATCCGTGATTGGATAATCAATACTTAATACATAATCACCATTTAACGTTTCTTTTAATTCGCCTTTTTTAGCTTCATGCAGTGGAATTCCATTCCATCTAGCAGTTGTAGTAGCTTTATCTAATAAATAAATCACTACACCCACCCCCACAACGTTTCAAACGTAATTCGTTGAATTCCAGCGCCAAACACAACCCCAACGTGCTGTTCTTTTGTTGGATCTAGCGTAATAAAATCGCCTGACCATTTAATTAAATTCCCTGTCTTGTCTTTAAAACTAGGATTTGCAGGATCGTTAACCATCACCGCTTGTTCTCTTAAGTTTTCTAGCTTAATAACCTGTCTTCCTACAGTGAATTGAGTTGTTCCATTCCCAATCACTATTATTTTAGGAAAGGCTAGCGCAGAACCTTGAGTCTGAATAGCTCCATTGCTATTCAAGATTTGAACGTTATTTTGTTTCATATAATTAGTTGGATGGCACACGAACGTTACTTCTAACGTGTAAATTCCGTGTTCATCTCTCATGGATTCATACTTGTTTGCACGATAGCACCACCATTTAGTAAGTTTTACTTGTTCGTTTTCAAGCCAAAATCCTTCACGAGACAACAAAGCTTTGAATTCATATAACTGTTGCTCTGTAGGCTTCACTAAATGGATAGTATATTTTCTTTCTACTACTTCACGATGCTTGTTTGTTTGAGAAATATAACCACTAATCCCTCTATGAGAAATAAACGTAGTTTTAGAGTCTCCAATATTAATTACTGGAGACTCCTTTACAATAATTCTATAAGGAAAGGAGGAAGTACGTACTCCATCAATCGTTAATTCATTGTGTTGGATCATACTGGTTCACCTCTTAATTCTTTCTTTCTCTTTAATTCGTAAGCTAACATGTTCGCAACTGCATTAGCTATTTTCTGAATATCGCTTTCTTCTCGTACAATAACATCACT
>QWCR01000664.1_pt1 | contig 17717 bp, 18 predicted proteins | sample 1972581 | NCBI WGS metagenome assembly QWCR01 (sample SAMN09866703, study PRJNA288562) | Human oral metagenome isolate pre4_saliva, whole genome shotgun sequencing... | isolation source: mouth | host: Homo sapiens | place: USA: California
CGCTTTTCGGCGTAACCGCTGATCGTGGAAGAGTCATGGATTATGTTACGTTGGAACGACAAACAATATTTAATTAATAAAAAAATGGATTTAATTAAAGTTGCTGAGGAAGCATTTGCAACCGGCAAGCAGTTCCCAGAGTTCAAATCTGGTGACACTGTTACTGTCGCTTACAAAATCGTCGAGGGTAACAAGCAGCGTATTCAGCTTTACCGTGGCGTAGTTATCAAGATTTCTGGTCATGGTGAGAAGAAGCGTTTCACTGTTCGTAAGATGTCAGGCACCGTTGGTGTTGAGCGTATTTTCCCAATTGAGTCACCAAATATCGATTCTATCGAGGTGAACAAGCGTGGTAAAGTTCGTCGTGCTAAACTCTATTATCTGCGTAATCTTACAGGTAAAGCTGCACGTATCAAGGAGAAGAGAACTATCTCTACAGAACAGTAATCCCTTGGAAATGCAAGAAAATAAAAAGTCCGATACCAATAAAGGTGTCGGACTTTTTTTAATCTTCATAGTTCAACTTAGCATCATTGTCACCATGCAAAGCCTTACTTAGGTCTTTCCAGCTTTGGAATCCAGCGAAGAGAGCCAGCCTATCCAACGTCTTTTTGGAAGGTTTCTCTTTGCCTTTAAAATAACCTATCAGTCTTTTCAGTGATGTAGTTCCCAAATTGATGTGGTAAACCGCAAGCCTACTTGATAGTTTTTCCAAATCAGAAACTAGTTCTTTACGCACTTGAGTCTTATGCCCTAGTTCCTCAATAATGGCTCTAAACTTCTTTTTCATCTCTCATTGAAAGCATTACTAACATGCTACAAAAGTAATAAAAGATTAGATAAATACGTAATATTCAAGGAGTTTTTTGTGTTGTGAATAGAGGAAAAAGGATCCTTTATTACCATCATTCTTTGGTGACCTTAAAACAATAAGCCCACTAAAGAGCATTCAAAAACAACAGAAAGACAACATAGAACCCGATTAAAAGATAAATAATAAAGCCTCTCTTATGATTGAAGAGAGGCTTTTATTGATGTTTGAAGAGTCTCTCCTTATGCCTAAATAGACTATTGAGAGGCTGAAAGTTTTTTCTGCAAGGGTAATTATTTCACAGCAATACACTCTACTTCAACGAGAGCTCCCTTAGGTAAAGCCTTCACTGCTATGGCAGAACGAGCTGGATATGGCTCTTTAAAGAACTCAGCATATACTTCATTCATAGCTGCAAAGTTATCCATATCAGAGAGGAACACTGTTGTCTTCACAACATGAGAAAGGTCAACACCTGCTGCAGCCAGCACGTTACGTGCGTTTGTAAGTGATTGACGTGTCTGCTCTTTTACCCCACCTTCAGCAAAAGCATTGGTAAACGGGTCGATAGGAAGCTGACCAGATGCAAAGATAAAACCATTGGCTTCGATAGCCTGACTGTAAGGTCCAACTGCTGCAGGAGCCTTGTCTGTGTGTAATGCGTGCATGTCTTTAAGATTTAAAAGGAGTTAGAGACGTTAAAGAAGTCATCAGAAGCAATGCTAACACCTCTATTCCTTATATGTTAATACTGTTATTTACGACTGTAAAAGTACTACTTTTCTATAAAAGGAACAAAGCAAAGCTGTGAATTTTATTGAATAACGGCTAAGGAAAAAGAGCTATTCAATTATTTTTCGTTACCTTTGTACCACCAATTTACATATACCACATAAGTTATATGAAAGAATTAGCTCTTAAGTACGGATGCAATCCGAACCAGAAGCCTTCACGTATTTATATGGAAGAAGGCGAACTCCCAATCACAGTTCTCAGTGGTCGCCCAGGCTACATAAACTTCCTTGATGCGCTAAATAGCTGGCAGCTCGTTAAAGAACTGAAGGCTGCAACAGGTCTTCCAGCAGCAGCTTCGTTCAAACATGTCAGTCCGGCAGGTGCAGCTGTAGGCTTACCTTTGAGTGATACACTGAAGAAGATCTACTTCGTTGATGATGTTGACTTCGAACTTACACCACTTGCAAATGCTTATGCACGTGCACGTGGAGCCGACCGCATGTGTTCTTATGGTGATTTCTGCGCCCTCAGTGACACCTGCGACAAGGAAACAGCATTGCTCATCAAGCGTGAAGTGAGTGACGGAGTCATTGCTCCAGACTATACGCCAGAGGCTTTGGAGATTCTCAAAGCAAAGCGCAAAGGGGGATATAACGTTATCAAAATAGATCCGAATTACGTCCCTGCTCCTATCGAACATAAGAAAGTGTTCGGTATAACATTTGAACAAGGACGCAATGAAGTGAAACTTGACGACCCAAAACTCTTCGAGAATATCCCAACAAAGAACAAGACTTTTACGGCAGAAGCCAAGCGTGACCTCATCATCGCACTCATAACATTGAAGTATACACAAAGTAATTCAGTCTGCTATGTGAAGGATGGACAAGCAATTGGTATCGGAGCTGGTCAACAAAGCCGTATCCATTGTACTCGTCTAGCTGGTAACAAGGCTGATGAATGGTGGTTACGCCAGTGTCCTAAGGTGATGAACCTCCCATTCAAGAAGGATATTCGCCGTGCTGATAGAGATAACACTATCAACATCTACATCTCTGATGAATATGAAGATGTGCTACAAGATGGCGTATGGCAGCAGTTCTTCACCGAATGTCCGGAGCCTCTCACGCGTGAGGAACGTAAGGAGTGGATTGCCAAGAATACGGGAGTAGCACTCGGTTCGGACGCTTTCTTCCCATTCGGAGATAACATTGAACGGGCACATAAGAGTGGAGTTGAATATATTGCGCAGGCTGGTGGCAGTATTCGTGATGACCATGTCATTGATACTTGCGATAAGTATGGCATCGCAATGGCTTTCACTGGAGTACGTTTATTCCATCATTAAACCGATTTTGTATGAGTGAAATAGATGATATTATCGAAAGCGGAATGGTCTTCCGAGGTGCATCAAAGCCCAAAAGTGATGATGGAAAAGTGAAGACCAAAGCCAAGAAGAAGAAGTATATTACCGGTGCTCACGGTTCTGGCAGTGCTAAACAGAAGGCAAAATACCGCCAGCAACGTGCCAACCGACACAAGTAAATACGTTCAACTGATTATAAAATAAACAAAATCACCCCCGTTTATCCTCATTATAATAGGGTTCTGGATAAACGGGGGTGATTACTTTTAGTGCAATACTGTTGCAAAGACAACGAAAGGGGAACAATAGTCTTAGGTAAAAGTAGTAGACATGCTATGAAAAAATGTCTTACTTACTTCTATTTCAAAGCTATACCTGTATAGATCGTTCCAAATCCTTCCTTCAAAATACGCGCTGAGAAGAAGTCGGAAGCATTATCATAGGTGCAAATTCCTACCTGAAGAATATTAGAAGAGGACACACCAAGTTCTTCTAGTTGAAGTTGATTGCAAAGCGGAAGGTCAATATGCCATTTCTCATACATACGTGCAATGCGCTCCATAGGGAAATCTTCCGTGGCAAAAGCATCATAAACCTCCTGCCCAACCTCGAAGTTTTTCTCCGAAATACATGGTCCTATAACGACCTTGAGGTCTGATGGTTTCGTACCATAAAGTTCTGTCATGTGCTTCAAAGTATGTTGAACGATACGTTGCACCGTCCCTCTCCATCCAGCATGGGCCGCTCCTATGGCGTGATGAGTGGGATCATAGAAGAGAACAGGGACACAATCGGCAGTGTGAACACCAATACAAACATTACGACAATCAGTAACAACGGCGTCTTTTCCCTCTTCCTCTTCTGTTTGTTCAGCGTTTGATAATTGGAAAAAATCGTCTGTTACTGCCAAGCAATGCGTCTCATGTATCTGATGTAGACGTACTATTTTATCTGCAGCAACACCTATCTCGGTTGCTACAGCTTGCAGATTTGCAGTAACAGCAGTAGGATCATCACCACGATAAGGGTTGATATTCAGTGTTGCAAGTTTCCCTTTACTCACGCCACCATGCCGAGTTGTACTGAAAGCTACAACCTCATTGGACATATCGTAATAATGTAGTACAGGCTTAATCATCGGTATATTCAAAGTCATCAAGGTCTTCCACCTCATCCAGTTCATCAATACCTACTTCTTCAACATCATCAATATCAGCATCCTCCGCAGCCAATTCTGCAGCAAAACGACTCATATCTTTATCGCGATGAACGAGTGTGTCCTCAGAAGTTATCTCTTGCAACTTATTGCTTTCAGAGTTTAGTTCCTTCCAAAGGATATCCTTTAAGTCATCAAGTCCTTGACCAGTCACTGCAGAAATGAACACTACAGGAAGGTCATTGGGCAATGTCTCTTGCAACATTTCGATAAGTTCCTCGTCCAGTAAGTCACACTTTGTAACAGCTAAGACACGATGTTTATCAAGCATTTCAGGGTTGAACTGCTTCAATTCATTGAGTAGAATCTCGTATTCCTTCTTGATATCGTCCGTATCACCTGGTACCATGAACAGCAAAAGAGAGTTACGTTCAATATGACGAAGGAATCTCAGACCGAGACCTTTACCCTCACTTGCTCCCTCAATGATACCTGGGATATCAGCCATAACGAAACTCTGGTTGTCACGATAGCTGACAATACCCAGCGATGGTTCCATTGTTGTGAAAGGATAGTTGGCTATCTTAGGCTTTGCACTTGAAAGAGAAGATAATAAAGTAGACTTGCCAGCATTCGGGAATCCCACAAGACCAACATCAGCTAAGAGCTTCAGCTCAAGTATGATGGTCATCTCCTGCATGGGCTCACCTGGTTGGGCGTAACGTGGAGCTTGGTTTGTTGATGTTCTAAACTGGAAGTTTCCCAATCCACCTCGGCCACCTTTCAATAGTAAAACCGTCTGTCCATCATGCATAACATCGCAGACATATTTACCAGTCTCGGCATCATAGACTACAGTACCACATGGAACATCAATATAAACATCCTTACCATCCGTACCATGACACTTGTCTCGTCCTCCGTTGCCTCCATGTTCTGCATAGACATGACGCTGATATTTTAAGTGAAGCAGTGTCCAATAGTTGTGGTTACCACGCAGATAAATACTTCCACCCTTACCACCATCACCACCATCAGGGCCGCCATTGGGATTATACTTCACATGACGCAGGTGCATAGAACCTCTACCACCCTTTCCTGAACGACAGTAAATCTTCACATAGTCTACGAAGTTACTTTCCATTATATATATTGTAAAAGAAGCCTCCCCAAGCCCTTCCAAGGGAGTGAATGTCTGATTACCTCAAGTAGTAACTTCAACATCTCTTCCTCTGGGAGTGCTTGGGGAGGCCTTATTTATTATAGTTGTTCTAATACATACTCGATGCGTGCGAAGATTTCTTCAACTGTTCCGAGACCTTCTACATGATGATGAATACCCTCACCCTCGTACCATTCAATCAATGGAGAGGTCTGTGTATGGTAGACATTGAGACGTTTCTTGATCGTTTCTTCATTATCGTCAGAGCGACCACTCTGCTGTCCACGAAGAACTAAACGCTTCATCAATTCATCTTCAGGTACGAAAAGTTCAATCATGGCAGCTACATTGTGTCCACGTTCAGCCAACATCTTCTTCAAAGCCTCTGCTTGTGGGATCGTACGTGGGAATCCATCGAAGATAACACCTTTATGATCCTTGCCGAAACTATCATATACACTTGCAAGAATGTCAACCATCAGCTCATCAGGAATCAGCTGACCATTATCAATGTATCCCTTAGCAGTCTTTCCAAGCTCCGTACCATTCTTAATCTCATTACGGAGAACATCACCTGTAGAGATATGACCGAAGCCATACTTTTCAATCATCTTGTCGCTCTGAGTACCTTTACCAGCACCTGGCGCACCAAAAATTACAATATTCTTCATTATTCTTTTACTAAAGTATAAATATCTCTTAAATTGCGACCTTCCTGGTCATAGTCAAGTCCGTAGCCTACAATGAAATCATTAGGAATCTCAATTGCAGCATACTCTATATCCAATGGTACAGTAAGTTTGCCTGGTTTCAGCAGTAAAGTACAAATATGTAACCCAGCAGGCTCACGTGTCCCAAGTGTTTCAAGCATACGTTTCATCGTTGCACCAGTGTCAACAATATCTTCAACAATGATGACTTCACGTCCACGAATATCCTCATTCAGTCCTATAACCTCCTTAATGGTACCTGTAGAGGTTGTACCTTGATAGGAAGCTAACTTCACAAAAGATATCTCACAGGGGATATTAATGTACTTCATCAAGTCGGCTGCATACATGAACGAGCCATTTAGAACCGCGAGAAAGAGTGGTGTCTTTCCCTCAAAATCCTTATTAATACGATCAGCAACCTGCTTTACTTTCTTTAGAATCTCGGCTTCAGGAATAGAAGTCTCAAACGTTTTATCCTTAATTGTTACTCGACTCATGTCTAATATATATTTGTTTCGCACAAAAACTAAAACAAACGAGGGGCAAAAACAATTCACCCCTAATTCATCAAGCATAGCTTATTTTCTGCAAAATTACGAAAATTATAACAAACATTCCCATACGATTAGCATTTATTTTGTAAATTTGCCCACGATATGAAGATATTTACAAGTACCCAGATACACGAACTGGACAGATATACAATAGAGCACGAACCCATCAAATCGATTGACCTTATGGAGCGTGCTGCTAAAGCTATTACCCACGCAATTACTGAAGAATGGTCTACGCATACGCCTGTAATTGTCTTTGCGGGTCCCGGAAACAATGGTGGTGATGCTCTTGCTGTTGCCCGACTGCTCATGATTGAGGGCTACAAGGTGAAAGTTTATCTCTTCAACATCACCAATCACTTGTCTGAAGACTGCATAACGAATCGACAACGTATCCTTGATAGCAAGCTATCAAAGAACTTCACGGAGATTACTGCTAAGTTCGATCCACCTGAACTGAATGCAGATACACTTGTCGTTGATGGCTTATTCGGTTCTGGACTCAACAAACCTCTTGCTGGAGGTTTTGCTTCTTTGGTGAAATACATCAACCAAAGTCCTGCAAAAGTTGTTAGTATCGATGTTCCATCGGGACTAATGGCAGAAGACAACACGTATAATGTACGGGCAAACATTATCCAAGCCACACTAACACTGACCCTTCATCAGAAGAAACTGTCCTTCTTCCTTGGAGATGCACAGCAGTTCATTGGAAGAATCAAGGTTTTAGACATTCGTCTCAGTCAAGACTATATTCAGAATACGGAAGCACAATACTATGTCATTGAGGAGAATGATGTGCGTGCATGTCTGCTACATCGTGATGATTTTGCTCATAAAGGTGATATGGGAAATGCACTAATCGTTGCAGGAAGCTATGGTATGTCAGGGGCTGCTATACTTACTACTCGTGCTTGTCTTCGTTGTGGTGTGGGGAAAGTTACGGTACATACCCCAAAAAAGAACTATGACATCATGCAGATCTCTGTACCAGAGGCCATCATGCAGATGGATCATGAGGAGACAGCATTCACAGAAGCTGTTGATACTGACGACTTTGATGCACTTGGAATAGGACCTGGACTCGGAAGGCAAGAGCCTACAGCGATTGCAATGATTGCTCAAATACGAAGAGCACAATGTCCTATTGTTGCTGATGCTGATGCCTTGAATATCCTATCCAGCCACCGCGCATGGATGCAACAACTACCAAAGGGGATTATCATGACGCCACATGCCAAAGAATTGGACCGTTTGACAGGGTCACCAGCCAATGCAGACTTCGAACGTTTACAACGTGCAAGTGAGTTAGCACAGTCTATTCAAGCTTACATTATATTAAAAGGACACAACAGTGCACTCTGTTTACCTAACGGAAATGTTATATTCAACTCAACAGGTAACAGCGGAATGGCTACTGCTGGTAGTGGAGATGTACTGACAGGTATCATCACAGCCTTACTGGCACGTGGCTATAACCAGAAACATGCATGTACTGTTGGAATGTATTTACATGGCTTAGCTGGGGATTTAGCAGCAAAAGACTTAGGAAAAGAAAGCTTAATTGCAAGTGACATCATAGACTATCTTCCACAGGCCTTCAAGCATTTAGACGATTAAAGATCGTATAAAACAAAAGCATCCTTACTTTGTACATAAAAGTAAGGATGCTTTTTTCATGCCAAAAACTATTGAACTATAAATAAGAAAGGCGGTAACATCCATCAAGGATATTACCGCCTATATTGTTTTTATTCAGCTAAGCTGATATCAACTGCTGATTAGTCACAGTTAACAAGCGTTTGGCAACTTACCACCGTGCTCATTGATGATATCAACATACTCCTGAGGAACTGAAGAAGAACCATGGAGAACAATTGGGAAGCCAGGAAGCTGCTTCTCGATAGCTGCGAGAACGTCGAAAGCCAATGGAGGAGGGATCAAACGACCAGTCTTCGGGTCACGTGTACACTGCTCTGGAGTGAACTTGTAAGCACCGTGAGAAGTACCAATAGAGATAGCCAATGAGTCACAACCTGTACGTGTTGCGAAATCAACAACCTCTTCAGGCTTTGTATAGTGAGAAACCTCAGCTACAACGTCATCCTCAACACCTGCGAGAACACCAAGCTCAGCCTCAACAGTTACGTCATACTGATGTGCATACTCTACAACCTTCTTTGTCAAAGCGATATTCTCCTCATATGGAAGAGCAGAACCATCGATCATTACAGAAGAGAAACCAAAGTCTACACAGCTCTTACAAGTTTCAAAGCTGTCACCGTGATCAAGGTGAAGAACAATCTCTGGATGATGGCAACCTAACTCCTTAGCATATTCAACAGCACCCTCAGCAAGGTAACGGAGCAAAGTCTGGTTTGCATACTTACGTGCACCCTTAGATACCTGAAGGATAACCGGTGATCTCAACTCAGAAGAAGCTTTGATAATAGCCTGCAACTGCTCGAGGTTATTAAAGTTGAATGCAGGAATAGCATAACCGCCTTTGATTGCTCTCTTGAACATTTCACGTGTGTTCACGAGACCTAATTTCTTGTAATCTACTACCATAATTATTTATTATGTTTAAAAATGAATAACTTAATGCCTATTTACACGTGCAAAAGTACGGTTTTATTTTCTGATTACCAAAACATGAAACCTATTTATAGAGCCCTAAATGTTAAAATCATACAGAACCAGTACCTAATAAACAACTTCTTATTAAGATTGACAATCATAGATTACATTCCCCTGTAAAAAACGTAAATAAAGAAGAGAACACGGTTCAACAGATGAATATTACGACTTTAAAAGATACTACATCATATTGGTGTTAGCGCTTAGCACGGATGGTGCGGGGCGTCAGCACGAGTGGTGTTGCATACAAGCACCAGACGTGCTGACGCCTAGCACAAACGCCAGATGGCGTATGAGACTATAAGAGACATCATCAATAGGGAACAGAAAAGACTGTATTAGTAGTAAATACATACTATTAATACAGCCTTTATCTATATATGACAAGGAGCTATCAGCACCTTATCAATCGGAGGAAAACGACCCTTATTTCTCCTCTGGCTCTATAACACGCCAGATAACAGAAGCTAAAGCAGCACCAACAAAAGGACCAACGATGAAGATCCAGAGGTTACTAAGTGCTGTGACTGGACCACCAATAAACTGTGCAAAGATAGCTGGACCTATTGAACGAGCAGGGTTTACAGATGTTCCTGTATAACGGATACATACCTGCTATCAGCCCGCCAGTAACGCTTACGCCACTCTGTAAACCATTAGCTCCCAAACCTGCACCAGCTGCTGCGAAGTCGGTTCCTGTAGTTGAAACGAGCAGACATAGAAGTGCTGCACCAATCAAACCACCTATTACTTGGAATAACATGTACATGGTACAATCCTTAGCGCTCATTCTTCCACTGAGGAAAACACCCAATGTTATGGCTGGATTGATGTGACATCCTGAAATACCACCTATTGCATATGCCATTGCTACTACTGATAAACCAAATGCCATAGCTGTTCCAATCACTGAGGCATGGTCATTAACTGGGTCACAAGCTAAGGATACTGCAACGCCACAGCCCATAAGAACGAGGACCATAGTACCTACCATCTCGGCTAAATACTTCTTCATAATCTTCTTTTTGTTAATTAATTAATTCGTTTTTTATCTTCAAATAATCTTTGAAGGGGTTAATCTTTTATATCGATGCAAAATTAATTATTTTATTTTTCTATAGCAACTAAATTATGAAATAATAACTTTACATCGACAGAATTAAGCTCAAATCAGTTGAAAAATAGTACCTTTGCAGCCAGAAAACAATGAATAAGAATAGCAAACTACGTATGAAATACAAGATGATTGTGCTGGACTTGGATGGCACTTTGACAAATAATAAGAAGGAAATAACCCCTCGAACCAAGGAAGCTCTCATGAAGGCACAAGCCAAAGGAGTAAAGATTGTACTGGCATCGGGGCGACCAACCTACGGAATCATGCCCTTGGCTGAGGAATTAGAACTGAAGAAAAACGGTGGATTCATACTTGCTTTCAATGGAGGAAAGATTATAGACTGCTCGGATTGCAGGACTATCTTCGAACAAAAGTTAGACGAAACGCTCGTACCCCTACTCTATCATGCTGCAAAGGAAGCAGGAATGCAGATTCTTACATACCAAGGTGAAGGAATAGCTGCCACGGATAAGAATGATAAATACGTACAAGAGGAGGCGCGCATCAACAAAATGCCAGTTGAAGAATACGATGATTTCCTCCAGCAGTTGGTCTATCCTGTCAATAAATGTCTGATTGTCGGAGACCCAGCTCCCTTGCATCAGTTGGAAATTAAGCTAAAGAAAGAATTGGAAGGCAGAATGGATGTGTATCGTTCAGCAGATTATTTCCTTGAATGTGTGCCACTCGGTATCGACAAGGCACGCTCTCTCGACCGTCTTATTGCCACACTTGGCATCACAAAGGAGGAAGTTATTGCATGCGGAGATGGATATAATGACCTCAGCATGATAAACTTTTCTGGTCTTGGAGTGGCAATGTCGAATGCAGCAGATGATATAAAAGCTCAGGCTGACTACGTCACTTTATCCAATGAAGAGGATGGAATTGCCCATGTAGTGGACAAGTTCATCCTCTCCGAATAGTGCTATCAGCCACAAAGTCTATAAGATTTCCTTCAGCAGATACGTAGCATTCTGATTACGTGCTACACCTTTCGTAATCTTATAAGAGTAAGTTATTGATGTCCCCAACTCTATTTCAAAGCAATAGTTATGGAAGAGTTGGGGCTTTTCGTCCTCCATTTTCGACAGTTCCAAGTCATGTGTGGCTATAACTCCCGTAACGTTCAGTCTCGAGATATGCTCCAAGAAGAGGCGGGAGCCATTGAGTTTATCCAAAGAGTTAGTGCCTTTCAGTATCTCATCCAGAATAATCAGACTCGGAACATCCTGTTGAAGTGAGCCTAAGAGTTGCTTCAACCGTTGCAATTCTGCATTGAAATAGGATATTCCATGCGTCAGATCATCCGTCGTACGCATACTGGTAAAAAGATGGAAGACGGATATTTTCAATCGGAAAGCAAATACTGGCAGACCATTCATAGCCAAGAGATAATTGATTCCCAAGGAACGAAGGAAGGTACTTTTACCTGCCATATTGGCTCCGGTTATGATGTAATACTCATGATTGTCTATCCTAAAATCGTTTGCTACGGCTTTCTCTCCAAGGAAAGGATGGTATAATCCTTCGGCTTCATAGACTACTTTTTCCTCATCACACACCTCTGCGTCGACTGCCCGATGCTCATTCAGGCGGAAATTGCCCATCGAAACCAGTGCATCAAAGAGGTTCAATGTGGCTATCCATTGGTCAGTAAACTGATGATAGTTTCTCTGCCAACGACTAAACAGGCGGACGATTGTGATGTCAATCAGTGAGAAACTGTTGAAAAGGAAGACGCCAATCTCATTGCTTCGGTTGTCAATCTTCTGCAGAATACGGTCCAATTCTTCCAGAGACTCCTCTCCTCCCGACAGTTTCTGCTTTAGTTCCTGCAGCTCCGAAGCCTTGAAATCGGTTTGATTGATTAGCCTCATCACCTGCAAATAACCACTCACCTGATGATGAACCTTGGTTATGAGTTCGTTGATTCGGCTGATATACTTATGTGAACTGAGCATGGCTAACAGGAAATTGAACATTCCCCACCACACGGGAAGTAGTCCGGGTGCCTTGTCGAGAGCGGAGAAAACGATGGAAAGATAGAACCCTAAGAGGTCAGCATAGCACAGGAAACGGAACCAACGGGCAGAGAAAAGGCTTGAAACAGACAGCGTTTGCAATGAATCGAAGGCACGGATGACGGATTCTGTGTTGATTTTCTCTTTCGTTCCGAACGACTTAAAACGGGAAAGAAAGGCTTCATTCCTGCTTAATTCCTTGATGCTCTCGCGCCGTTGTATGATTCTTTCAACTGAATTTTCTCCCCTTTCGTTGCCCCACTCCATTGATAAGCAGGCAGCCAACTGGTTGCTTCCGCCAGTTGATACGGTACGATTCAGTCGCTGGAACAGTGATCCCCGACCGAAAACATCAAGGTCGTACGTGTAAGCATGCTGCGGATTGACGTATCTTTCACCAGCATCAAAGCTTCCGAAATCGCCTTTCTGATAATCAAGTTCCTGCTCATAAACCATCAACAACGCCTCATCCGCACGTATGAGACGGTCGTTCTTAACGTCAAGATGGCGTATATAAAGATAGAGGACCACTGATAACGCTGCAAACAACAGCAACCATGAGGCATTACTTGATAAGGTATAGAACACTACGAAGCCTATTGCGACGAGGAACGTACCCACTTCTGCCGCTACAAAGCCCCTGCTTTTCTGGCGCAAGTGGCTTACTGAGATGCGCAACTCACTTGCTTTCTGCTCGTAAAATTTGGTCAATTCTTTATTCATAGGCGCAAATTTACGAAAAAGTAACGGGATAAACAAAGGTAACACAGCTGCAGGTGTTCTGCGAAAGAGCATACACAACAGTGCCGAAAGGCAGCCCTTTGAACTTGAAAATATATTACTTTTCTACAGGAAGGATATACTTTTTTTTCTTATTGTATAGAGGTTCTGACAAAAAAGAATCTCCGTTTTCATAAAAACGTATATACGTTCTCACAAAAAAGTATATACTTTTTGCCCAAAACGTATATACTTTTTAGCCGAAAAGTATATACTTTTTTTCGCAAAGGATTATTGATTTCATAACAAACTAATAATCAACGAATTACAAAATGGGCATTTTCCTGCTTTTTTCTATCCTTTAAACGCCCTCTAACCCATAGGCATACCTTACTGGGACATCCTTGTAAGAGAAGAAAACGGACGAGAAAAAGATTTACAAACAACAGAGATTTATCAAGTAATAATCTGCTGTTGTTTCATCTCAAGATACTTGTTGATGACGTCAACACTAAGATTCTCAGGCGTAGTCAACAAACTCAGAATACCATTCTGACGAAGAGTTGAAACAATAAGTCGCTTCTCATAGGCAAACTTCTCAGCTATTACGTGCTGATAATAATCCTCGGTTGAGGTCTTCGGAGAGTGGATATAGTCTGACAACTCCGTATCTTCGAAGAAAACAACCAGCACTCTGTGCCACTGATTGAGCAACCTCAAGTAAGAAAGCTGCCTGTTGAGCGCCGTCATTCCAGAGAAATTCGTATAGACAATCAGCAGACTTCGCTTGCTGACCTGCTTATGAACATTGGCACAAAGACTGCTGAAATCAGTCTCAGAGAACTTCGTTTCCTGTGAATAGAGCGCCTCCAAGAGCCGCTCCATCTGCCCACTCTGACGGGAAGGAGCAATGAACGTATCCATATTATCAGCAAAAGTAATAAGCCCCGCCTTGTCTTCTCTGTGCATAGCAACGTAAGACAGCACCAAAGCAGCATTGATACTGTAGTCGAGAAGCGTCATTCCACGGAAGGATTGCTGCATGACACGCCCCTTATCAATAACCGAAAAGATCTGTTGGGAGCGCTCATCACGATAAACATTCACCATCAACTGATGGCGTCGGGCACTTGCCTTCCAATTTATCATGCGATAATCGTCACCTTTAACATATTCCTTTATCTGCTCAAACTCTGTGTTATTTCCCACACGTCTTATCCGTTTTATCCCCATCTCCGTCAGGTTATTGCTCATAGCAAGCAACTCGTAACGGTTCAACATCATGTAAGACGGATAAACCTTCACATCCTTCGCCTCGCCCAAAGTGTATCTTCGCTCCACAAGACCTATTGCTGTACGAACAAAACAACGTATCTTACCGAACGAATACACCCCACGTTGCACCGGAACGAGCACATAACTGATGGTCCTACTCCCCTTTGCCTTGAGGTAAGACCTGTAGTTTATATCCCTTTGTTGGAAGATTTCGGGTGCTTCATCAATGATTGTCAGCCAAACTTTAAAAGGATAATTGCTTTCCAAACGTATTCTCACACGGTTTTCATCACCATTGGAGAAACGATCTGCACACTTTCTTTCAGCCTTTAATCCCCGTTGATGATAAAGCAAAGCAGCATCCACAACGATAACAACGACAAAGATTGCCAGAAGAATCCTTGCCACAGCGAACAACAGTGGATAGGCATAACCCAACCCTGTAAGCAGTGTCAGGCATGTGAATAGCAGATAAAACCTTCGGGTAAGATACATTTTTAGGGAATTAAAGGAGTTTATGACGTTACAGAAGTAAAGGAAGTTAAAGGAACGAAGATAGTTAAAGCGGTTAGAGAAGCCGAAACTTATGTATTTATTCGGTACATCTTAGGAAATCCCACTCTTGGCTTTAACCATTATATAGGGACAATTCCGCTATTGACTCTAATAGCTCTAAGCCTTTCAACTCCTCTAACTCACAGAATTACTACTTAGGAACTTCAACCTTGTCTATCAACTTTTGCGCGACCTTCAGTGCAGTATAGCCTTCCATTTCAGCCTCCGCAGTAAGAATCAAGCGGTGTTGTAAGATGCTTGGAGTAACAAACTTGATGTCTTCAGGCGTCACAAAGTCGCGTCCATTCAGTAATGCTGATGCCTTTGAAGCATTAAGCATGGCAACAGCAGCACGTGGACTGGCTCCAAGATATACAGCTTTTGAGGTTCGTGTTTGCTGGATTATGGTTGCAATATAGCGCAAAAGGCTCTCTTCAACATATACACTCTGCAGTTTCTCACGCATCTTCAGCAGCTCATCAATGCTTAGAACAGGCTTAATCTCCTCCAGTTTCGTCAGTTTTACATTGTCTTGATGACGCTTGAGGATATCTACTTCTTCATCAACGGAAGGATATCCCATACGAATCTTAAAAAGAAAACGGTCGAGTTGAGCCTCTGGCAAACGGTAAGTTCCCTCCTGTTCCACAGGATTCTGTGTAGCAATGATGGTATAAATACTTCCCATACGGTGCGTTGAACCATCAATTGTCACCTGTCTCTCCTCCATAACTTCGAACAAAGCAGCCTGTGTCTTTGCCGGAGAACGGTTGATTTCATCCACTAAAACAAGGTCGGAAAAGACAGGACCTTTATGGAATTCGAACTCAGAGGACTTCATATTGAAGACGGTAGTACCCAGAACATCACTCGGCATGAGGTCGGGAGTGAACTGAATACGGCTGAAACGCGCATCAATCAATCGTGACATCAGACGTGCAAGGAGCGTCTTTGCAACTCCAGGCACCCCTTCTATCAGGACATGACCATCTGCAAGAATAGCCGTAAGCAGCAAGTCGATAGCCTCATGCTGCCCTACTACGACTCTACTTATCTCTCTTTTTATCTGTGAAACTTTCTCACTGAACTCTGCCAGGTCGGTTCTTTCCTGTGAGTTCTCCTCAATATTATTATTTAATATCTCATCCATAATGGTTAGAGGTTGTTTATTATCTTATCCATATTATCAATTGCTTGCCGAAGCATAGCATCAGTTAATTCATCTTGAGTACCAAGATAACGATTGATATGATCGATTATCGTCTGGACTTCTGCCGTTTCTAATCCCGTATGTTGTGCTATCTGACGAACAATATCTGCATTTGATGCCAGATCTTCTATATCTATCATCAGCTGACGGCGTAAGGTTTCACAGAAATAATCATACTTCTTCTGCAACAAATCTCTATTGACATGCCTTTGATGATAGAGTGTTCCGATAAGACGAACGAATTCAAGTGACTTGTTATCTGGCGCTTTCACCACAGGAATGACACGCTGCCGGCGACGAGCATAGAATACACAGAAGAGAAGTAAGCCCAATAATGCCAGATAAACAGCCCAACGCAGGGCTCTATGTTGGAAGAAAAAGCGAAACGGACTACTTGCTTGTTCTTCTGATTTCGGCATATATCCTTCAACACGGACCACAGGAAGACCACGAAACTGTGACATTATTCGGAATATCAAACCGTTGATTTGTGAATCTAATATACCATAATTCGTAAGTAAGAGCGGTTCGCAGGACAAGAACAACTCACCCTTTCCATACTTCATACTGACAAGTCGAGACTGCCAATAGCCTCCAAGACTATCATCATCCTCATCTTCTACCCAGCATTTGACCAACGTATCACATTGAATCTTACCATTTACACTCACGTTTTGACCAGTTATAGCAGAATAAACCGCATAGGTTCCGGCAGGATAAGGCGCTTGGTCACACCATTCTAAAGTGTCAAAAGGAATATCATGATTCTCAATTGAAGCTTGAACCCACTGAGGAGAAAAGCCAGACGACCCAGTAATCGTTACATAAGTACCCTTACTCAGACTGTCACAGTCCATACTAGACGTTGCTATCAGTACCTTGCTTCCTCCTTTCAGCAGTTCTTTTATGGCGTGTAAGTCGGTAGCTGTTGGAGAGAAATCAACTGTTTGTACTAGGAATGCATGGGGGTTCTTGCCATATCCCTCCCTTTCCAATTGAGGAAAGGTCTTCCTCGTTACCTGATATCCTGCAGGTATTGATTTCTGCAAGAGCGTATCAAACACGGAACATCCAAAAGGTTGTTCGTCAGTATGACTGAAGGTTGGCTTCCAAACGAATTTACTTGGTGCACTCCACTCCAAGAGAAAGACCAACAAAAGGAAGAGTCCTATGAAGAATAAGAATCGCTTATTCATACCGTTCCTCCTTTCTTCATCTCACCTTCCCAAGCTTCCATCTGCGCAACCAAGCCTTCTGTAGCCGTATAATTACCATATCTTATACGCATAAAACAATGGGTCATATGCAGAAAGTCGGTAGAAAGGAATTCGCGAGTATATTGTGTCGGTGTTTTATAAAGCTCCCAACTGATTTTTTTGTTATCTGATAACCAACGAAGGGTACGTAAATAAACTATACGAACAGCCTTATAATAGTCCCTTTGGCCCATAGCCTTGGCGTATTCCTTCTCAAAATCTACACCATATATATTATCTTCATCGGTATTCTGCCCCTTTAATCTTCCTGAACGACTGAACAGTTTGGGCTGAAAACGATACATAAGAAAGGCTATAATACCTATAAAGACAAGCGACAGACCTATATATATAATAATACGGATATCACCTTTATCATTAATACTAAAGATATCATTTAGCAACTCACCAATCTTTTGCATC
>QWCR01000675.1_pt1 | contig 17636 bp, 12 predicted proteins | sample 1972581 | NCBI WGS metagenome assembly QWCR01 (sample SAMN09866703, study PRJNA288562) | Human oral metagenome isolate pre4_saliva, whole genome shotgun sequencing... | isolation source: mouth | host: Homo sapiens | place: USA: California
AACTCGTTTGGTCTTCCTTGTTCCAGCGCGTGGTTTGATTGGATACTCAACTGAGTTCTTGTCAATGACTCGTGGTTACGGTATCATGAACCATACCTTTGACCAATACTTGCCATTGATTCCAGGTGAAATTGGGGGACGTCATCGTGGTGCCCTTGTTTCCATCGATGCTGGTAAGGCAACAACCTATTCAATCATGTCTATCGAAGAACGTGGAACCATCTTTGTCAACCCAGGTACTGAGGTTTACGAAGGAATGATCATCGGTGAAAACTCTCGTGAGAACGACTTGACAGTTAACATCACTAAGGCCAAACAAATGACCAACGTTCGTTCTGCAACCAAGGACCAAACAGCTGTTATCAAGACACCACGTATCTTGACACTTGAAGAGTCTCTTGAGTTCTTGAATGACGATGAGTACATGGAAGTAACGCCTGAGTCTATCCGTTTGCGTAAACAAATCCTTAACAAGGCAGAGCGTGAGAAAGCCAACAAGAAGAAAAAATCAGCTGAATAAGAGCTAGAAAGAGATAAAGATGATCTATTTAATCATAGGGATACTCTTATTACTACTCTATGTATTTGCGACACCTCAAAGTATTAAAGGAACAGTCAACATCGTTATCTTGGTCTTTGTAGTTGTTGCACTCTTGATTTTGCTGATGTTGTCCATCTTGCAAATCTTCCAATTACCGACAGAATTCTTTGTCACAATCGCCATGCTGGCCCTAGCCTACTTTAGCTTGAGAGACATTACGCTCATGTCTGTAAAAAAGAGCAGAAGAAGATAAATAGAAAGAGAGCTATGGCTCTCTTTTTCTATGCTAGAATGAAGGCTAGAGCATTTTCGTTTAGTATTATTTCCATAAAAATGGTAAAATAGTAGGAGTAGAAATGGAGTTTGAGACATGAAAGTAATCGATCAATTTAAAAATAAGAAAGTTCTTGTTTTAGGTTTGGCTAAGTCTGGTGAGTCTGCGGCCCGTTTGTTGGACAAGCTAGGAGCTATTGTGACAGTAAATGACGGCAAGCCTTTTGAGGAAAATCCAGCTGCACAAAGCCTACTGGAAGATGGAATCAAGGTTGTCACTGGTGGGCATCCTTTGGAGCTCTTGGATGAAGATTTCGCTCTGATGGTGAAAAATCCAGGTATCCCGTATAGCAATCCCATGATTGAAAAGGCATTGGCAAAGGGGATTCCAGTCTTGACTGAGGTGGAATTGGCTTATTTGATTTCGGAAGCACCAATTATCGGTATCACTGGTTCAAATGGGAAAACCACTACAACGACGATGATTGGGGAAGTTTTGACTGCTGCTGGTCAACGCGGTCTCTTGTCAGGGAACATCGGCTATCCTGCTAGTCAAGTGGCTCAAACTGCAACAGCCAAGGACACGCTCGTCATGGAACTTTCTTCTTTCCAACTGATGGGTGTCCAAGAATTCCATCCTGAGATTGCGGTTATTACCAACCTCATGCCAACTCATATCGACTATCATGGTTCTTTTGAAGAGTATGTGGCAGCTAAGTGGAATATCCAGAACAAGATGACAGCGGATGATTTCCTTGTATTGAACTTTAACCAAGACTTGGCAAAAGAATTGGCTACTAAAACACAAGCCACTGTTGTTCCATTTTCAACACTTAAAAAGGTTGATGGAGCCTATCTTGCAGATGGTCAACTCTATTTCCGTGGCGAAGTGGTCATGGCAGCTAGTGAAATCGGTGTTCCAGGTAGCCACAATGTAGAAAATGCCCTTGCGACTATTGCTGTAGCCAAGCTCCGTGGCGTGGACAATCAAACCATCAAGGAAACTCTATCAGCCTTTGGAGGTGTCAAACACCGTCTCCAATTTGTGGATGAAATTCAGGGTGTCAAATTCTATAACGATAGCAAGTCAACCAATATCTTGGCTACTCAAAAAGCCTTGTCAGGATTTGACAATAGTAAGGTTATCTTAATCGCAGGTGGTTTGGACCGCGGCAATGAGTTTGACGAATTGGTGCCAGATATTACTGGGCTCAAGAAGATGGTTATCCTCGGTCAATCTGCAGAACGTGTCAAACTGGCAGCGGATAAGGCTGGTGTGGCTTATGTAGATGCGACAGATATTGCTGATGCGACCCGCAAGGCTTATGAGCTCGCGACTCAAGGAGATGTGGTTCTCCTCAGTCCTGCCAATGCTAGCTGGGATATGTATGCTAACTTTGAAGTACGTGGCGACCTCTTTATCAACACAGTAGCGGAGTTAAAGGAATAATATGAAAAAAATTGTCTTTACAGGTGGGGGGACGGTTGGACACGTCACCCTCAACCTTTTGTTAATGCCTAAGTTCATCGAAGACGGCTGGGAAGTCCACTATATCGGGGATAAACACGGAATCGAACACCAAGAAATTCTCAAGTCAGGCTTGAATGTGACCTTTCACTCCATTGCGACTGGGAAGTTGCGTCGTTATTTCTCTTGGCAAAATATGCTGGACGTGTTTAAAGTTGGTTGGGGAATTGTCCAATCCCTCTTTATCATGTTACGACTGCGTCCACAGGCTCTTTTTTCAAAAGGAGGATTTGTCTCTGTACCGCCGGTTATCGCAGCGCGAGTGTCAGGAGTGCCTGTCTTTATTCACGAATCGGACCTGTCTATGGGCTTGGCCAATAAAATTGCCTATAAATTCGCAACTAAGATGTACTCAACCTTTGAGCAGCCTGTTAGTCTTGCAAAAGTTGAGCATGTGGGAGCAGTGACCAAGGTAACAGGCCAAGAGGCGCCAGAACCAGACGAATTGGTGAATATCCAAACCCACTTTAATCCTAAATTGCCAACGGTATTGTTTGTTGGTGGTTCTGCAGGAGCTCGTGTATTTAACCAATTGGTGACTGATCATAAGCAAGAACTGACAGAGCGCTACAATATTATCAATCTCACTGGAGATTCTAGCCTCAATGAGTTGAGTCAAAATCTCTTTCGTGTTGATTATGTGACGGATCTCTATCAACCCTTGATGGAGATGGCAGATGTGGTGGTGACGCGTGGCGGTGCCAATACGATTTTCGAACTCTTGGCCATGGCAAAACTCCATCTCATCGTACCATTGGGTCGTGAAGCAAGTCGAGGAGACCAGATTGAAAATGCAGCCTATTTTGTTAAGAAAGGCTATGCAGAAGAACTTCAAGAAAGTGACTTGACCTTGGAAAGTTTGGAGGAGAAACTCAGTCACTTGCTTAGTCACAAAGATCAATACCAAGCTAGCATGAAGGCTTCGACTGAATTGAAATCTCTTGCAGATTTTTACGATCTATTAAGAAAAGACCTAGCATAAGGAATATCAATGTCAAAGGATAAGAAAAAAGAATCAAACCCCAAGCAAGAATTGTCTGAATGGCAGAAACGAAACCAGGAATACCTGAAGAAGAAGGCTGAGGAAGAAGCTGCCCTAGCTGAAGAGAAGGAAAAGGAAAAACAAGCTCGTAAGGAGGCCAACTCGAAACTACTGGAGGAATCCAAGAAATCATCGAGTGAGTTAGATGAGGAAGCCTCAAGTCCAAGCAATGAACCATCCGAAAAAGAAGAAAAATCTCAAAAGGATGCCCCTAAAGTCAAAGAGGAAAAAGAGAAGAAGAAAAAAGAAAAACCCAAAAAACCAGAGAAACCAGCCAAGCCTAAAATTGCGCCTGTTCATATTTGGCGAGCTGTGAGTATCTTGGTACCCAGTGTCCTGGTCCTTCTTCTTTCAGTCTATCTATTGACTCCACTTTCGACCATCAAAAATATCGAGGTTAAGGGAAATAGTAACACGCAGGCAGATGACATCAAACAGGCTTCTGGGATTCAAGATAGCGACTATACTTTAGCTCTATTGTTGGATAAGGAAACATACGCTGAGCGAATCAAGTCCAATCATTGGATAGAATCAGCGAAGATTAACTATCAATTTCCGACTAACTTTACGATTGAGGTCAAGGAATTCGATATTGTCGGTTATTATGTGTCTGGTGAAGAACATTATCCTATTCTGTCTAGTGGTACAGTAGAGTCAACTCCTGTTGATCGCTTAAACTTGCCTGAGACTTATCTGACAGTTACCTTTAACGATGAGCAGCAGGTGAAAAAGCTGATAACAGGATTGTCTACCATCAGTGAGGATATCAAGAGTCAAATCCAGAAAATCGAATTAGCGCCAAGCAAGGCAACAGCAGATCTTTTAAAAATTACTATGCTGGATACAGATGAGGTTTTGGTTCCCTTGTCAGAATTGAGCAAGAAATTGCCTTATTACAGCAAAATCAAGCCACAATTGTCTGAACCAAGTGTAGTCGATATGGAAGCTGGAGTATACAGTTATACTATAGCGGATAAATTGATAGAAGAGGCTGAGGAAAAAGCCAAACAAGAGGCCAAGGAAGCTGAGAAGAAAAAACAGGAAGAAGAAAAGAAAAAACAAGAAGAACAAGGAAATCAAAGCCAAACGAGCCAGCAATCACAGAGTCGTTAAACTAACTTTTTCTCTTGATTTTGAATGGTATAGAAGTCCAGTTTCGAGTTTTTGCTTGACAAGTCCTACTATAAATAATAGAATAGAAAAAAACCTTTAAAGCAGTCCAGAGAGGCAGCTAAGGTTAGACGGTGAAAGGGTGGAGACTACCCATTTTTCGTGGAACCTTGCCTTTTCCCAGCAGAAGAAAGTCTTTATTTAAAAGTGGGAATGGAGCTTTATTATGCGGAAGGTCCAGAAGTTGTCCGTTATTTGAAGTCACTAGGGCATAGTGTCTTTTTGGACCTCAAGCTACATGATATTCCCAATACAGTCAAATCTGCTATGAAAGTCTTATCTCAGCTTGGTGTGGACATGACCAACGTTCATGCTGCTGGTGGTGTGGAGATGATGAAGGCTGCGCGTGAAGGTCTAGGGACACAAGCCAAATTGATCGCTGTGACCCAGCTTACATCAACGTCGGAAAGCCAGATGCAGGATTTTCAAAATATCCAAACCAGCCTGCAAGAGTCTGTGATTCACTATGCCAAGAAGACAGCTGAAGCGGGCTTGGATGGTGTCGTTTGCTCAGCTCAGGAAGTCAAGCTTATCAAAGAAGCAACAAGCAAAGATTTTATCTGTTTGACACCGGGAATTCGTCCAGCGGGAGCTGCGGTAGGAGACCAAAAACGCGTCATGACACCAGCGGACGCCTATCAAATCGGTAGTGACTATATCGTAGTGGGACGTCCCATTACCCAAGCTGAAGATCCTGTTACAGCTTATCATGCTATCAAGGATGAATGGAACCAAGACAGAAATTAAAGAAATAGATTATAAAAACAAAAGGAGAATACTATGACACTTGCTAAAGATATCGCTAGCCACCTCTTGAAAATCCAAGCCGTTTACCTCAAACCAGAGGAGCCTTTCACTTGGGCATCTGGTATCAAATCGCCGATTTATACTGACAACCGTGTGACGCTTGCCTATCCAGAAACTCGTACCTTGATTGAAAATGGTTTTGTGGAAGCTATTAAAGCAGAATTTCCAGAAGTAGAAGTGATTGCAGGAACTGCGACAGCAGGAATTCCACACGGAGCTATCATCGCTGACAAGATGAACTTGCCTTTTGCCTACATCCGTAGCAAACCAAAAGACCACGGTGCAGGAAACCAAATCGAAGGCCGAGTAGCTCAGGGGCAAAAGATGGTTGTTGTTGAAGACCTCATTTCAACGGGTGGCTCTGTTCTTGAAGCCGTAGCAGCTGCTAAACGCGAAGGAGCCGATGTTCTTGGTGTCGTAGCAATCTTCAGTTATCAATTGCCAAAAGCAGATAAGAACTTTGCGGATGCTGATGTGAAATTGGTGACACTTTCTAACTACAGTGAACTGATCCACCTAGCCCAAGAAGAAGGTTACATCACGCCAGAAGGACTCGACCTCCTAAAACGCTTTAAAGAAGACCAAGAAAATTGGCAAGGATAATAAAATAACTAAGGCTTGTAAGAAATAGCAAGCCTCTTTTTCATTTTTATGATAGAATTATATTGATAGCGTTTTTACAAAAAAATAAGTGTGATTGAAGAAGGTTAGGATGGAAATTGATAATCGTAGTATTCGTTTAGGAGATGAATTAAAGAAAGAAATAAAACCTGGAAGCAAGGTCAAAATTGCAGCAGCGACTTTTTCGATGTTTGCCTTTCAACAGTTAAAGGAAGAACTTGAAACGATCGAGGAGTTGAAATTTATCTTTACAAATCCAACCTTTGTGACTGATGAGACGAGAGTTGGATATCGTGAATATACGATCCCCAAAAAAGAGCGAGAGCAGTCTATTTTTGGAGGACGTTATGAACTGAAGTTAATGAATGAATTAACTCAAAAAGCAATCGCTAGAGAATGTGCAGACTGGATCAGGAAAAAGGCACGTTTTAAATCTATAAACATTGAAACCGATGAGATGCCAAATGGTATGCGGATAGAAACGGATGATGATACTGTCGCTGTGGATCGACTCAAAAACTTTGATCGAAAAGAATTGGGCTATGATTCTTCTTTGTTCAAAACCACACGGCATATCTACCATGCTCCATTGAGTTTATCCTATCTAGATGAATTTGATAGTTTCTGGCAAGATGATGAGTATTTTCGTGATGTGACAGAAGAATTCTTAGAAACTCTCAATTTAGCTCACAAAGAGCATTCCCCTGAATTCCTCTACTATGTATTGCTCTTTAATCTCTTTAGTGAGTTTCTAGAGAATCTCAACGATGACTATACGCCAAATGAACAGGTTGGCTATAAAAATACCAAGTTGTGGAATCTTCTTTATGATTTCCAACAAGATGCGGTAAAATCAATCATTTCAAAACTTGAAAAGTATAACGGCTGTATTTTAGCAGATTCGGTGGGGTTAGGAAAGACCTTTACAGCTTTAGCGGTCATGACCTACTATGCCTATCGTGGGAAACGAATTTTAGTCTTGTGTCCGAAAAAGTTAGAAAACAACTGGAACATGTACCGACATGACTATGTCAACAACCCGATTTATGATCGTCATCTCATTTACGATGTTTTATATCATACTGATCTAAGTCGAGATAAAGGGACTTCTAATGGAATAGACCTTGCCCTTAATAAATGGGAAAATTATGACTTAGTGGTTATTGATGAGTCTCATAATTTCCGTAATGGTGGATCCAGTGAAAGTGATCAAGCGGAGGGACGTGAAAATCGTTACAGCCGATTAATGAATCGAATTATCAAATCAGGTGTTCCTACTAAGGTACTGATGTTATCAGCCACTCCAGTTAATAATCGCTTTAATGATCTAAAAAATCAAATCGCTTTAGCCTATGAAGGGGATGTAGAGCAAATAGATGGAAAATTAGATACACAGTCGTCCATTAATGATATTTTTCGGAATGCTCAGTTGGCCTATAACAAATGGGCAGATTTACCAGCTGAAGAGCGAACGACAGATAAACTATTATCGACTTTAGACTTTGATTTCTTTAAAGTTCTGGATAGTGTGACGATTGCTCGTAGTCGTAAACACATCCGAGAATTTTATGATCGAAAAGCAATTGGAGATTTTCCAGAACGTCTGAAACCAAGAAACTTTGAACCTGATTTGACAGTGTCTGATCTAGATGTGACCTATAAAAAGTTATACCAGTTGTTAGATCAGCTACAGTTAACTATTTACCAACCTTCACTTTATATCTATCCCTCAAAGCGTGATAAATACGAAATAACATTATCAGGGAATAAAGCCAATCTGACTCAACTGGGTCGTGAGTCGGGCATGAAAAAGCTGATGATGATCAATCTGCTTAAACGCTTGGAAAGTTCTGTGGCAGCTTTTCGTTATACCCTAATCGATGTCGTTAAATCATATGTAGATGAGACTTTAAAAGCTATTTCAACATATGAGCGAACAGGTTTAGATGATTTATCTGGAGTGCCCGTTTTAAATGAAGATGATTTTGATTTAGAAGATAGCAACTTAGATGTCTTTATCGGGAAGAAGAATAGAATAGCTTTGAAAGATATGGACTATCGCAGTTGGAAATTGGAGTTAGAGAAAGATCAAGCAATTTTGCTGGAATTAGAAGAACTGATCGATCAAATCACTCCTGCAGAAGATAAAAAATTGCAAACACTCTATCAGCTGATTGACGAAAAAATGACTCATCCAATCAATGAAGGCAACAAAAAACTCATTATCTTTTCTGCCTTTGCGACGACCACTAATTATCTCTATAAACATATTAGCCAATATGTACTAGATAAATACGGACTTCATACGGCACAGATTTCTGGTACAAAAGGATTTGAAACAACGCTAAAAACGAACCATCGAGACCTCAATTCCCTTTTGACTTATTTTTCACCACAATCAAAAGATAGGAATCTCCTATTTCCGGATGATCAAAGAGAGATTGATGTCTTGATTGCAACAGATGTTATTTCTGAAGGACAAAACCTGCAGGATGCAGACATGATGGTCAATTACGATATTCATTGGAATCCTGTTCGGATCATTCAACGTTTTGGACGTGTGGATCGGATAGGGAGTAAAAATAAGTTTATTCAGCTTGTAAACTTTTGGCCCAATATTGAGTTAGATGAATACATCGATCTTAAATCTCGTGTTGAATCACGTATGAAAATATCCGTCCTCACATCTACCGCAGATGATAACGTTCTTTCTAGTGAAGAGATAGAAGATAATAACTATCGTAAGAAACAACTAGAGCGTCTTAGAAATGAAGTTGTCGATTTAGAAGAGATGAGTGAAGGGATATCCATCATGGATCTAGGATTGGAAGACTACCGAATGGATCTTCTGAAGTATCTCGAAAGCCATCCTGAATTGGAAAAAGTACCAAAAGGTCTGCAAGCCATCTTGTCAGTTGAGAATAAGGAAGCAGAAGGAGCAATCTTTGTTTTAAAAAATAAAGACGAACTTAGAGGTAAGAATCAGAAGAATCAACTTCATCCATATTATATCCTCTATGTAAATAGTGCAGGAGATTTGGTGGTTTCTCCGGAAGAGAGCAAAAAGATTTTAGATCTATTGGGAAGTCTATGTCGTGGCAAGACGCAACCATTGCAATCTCTGGTGAATCAGTATAACCGTCAAACAAAAGACGGGAAAGAGATGTCTGGATATTCCAAGCTATTACAGCAGGCTATTGAACAACTGATGGAACAGGATCATCTGTCTACCATGGATGCACTTTTCAATTTTGGAACGGTTAATTTGATGAATACCGGCATTGAGGGGATGGATGACTTTGAACTTATTTGTTTCTTTGCCCTGCTAAAAGGAGAAAGTTATGATACAGTTTCCTGATTATACTTGTTTGCCAACTCCTCATGTGCTCTACAGACCCCATAAAAAGGGCAATCGTGATTTTTTTGATAACCTAGCTCTGAGCAAACAGGAAAAGCAAGAATTACGAGATCAGATTCAACTCATTCAGATTACCCACCAAATAGATTTGCAAACGACGAATATTCCTGTGGGAAACATCGTTAAGCAGATCTTAGTCTTAGAAATTCACCTTAATCATCAAGAGTTTACAACCAGTTTGCTAGAAAAACTAGATGAACGACTTGGTCTTTATACAGTCTTTATTCTTAAGTTTCCTTTGGGAAAGGAAGAGCTCTTGATTCATTACAAGGAAGCTCTGGCACAAGAAAAAGATGGAAGACATTTCAAAATTGTCCGTTGTTTCCGTACACAAGAGGATTGCCAGATCCAATTTGAAGGCAATGACTTAGATCAAGTTTATGAAATGCTGATTAAGGAAACAGGGAAAGACCAGCTTCAAAGTAAGTTGGGAGATAACTTGAAAGAATCGGTTGAACTGACTGAACAGCTAGAAAAGCTGGAAAAGCAAGCTCAACGTCTTAAGAAACAAATGTATACAGAAAAATCGATGAGAAAGCAGATGGAAGTAAAGAAAGACTACCAGGCAGTTCTTAAACAAATCCAAGAATTAGAATAAGGATTACTTGTATACTATAGACAAGTACACAGAAACCATTATAAGAAAGGTTACATATGACAGAACAATACAAAGGTGAACATACCGGCCTCTATCTTTTAAAAGTAGGCTCCAGAGATGTTTTCACAGATAATATTTCAAAAATTGGCCAACTCTTTCCAGAAGTTTTAACAGAAAAAAGAGATAAACACGGAAGACTTCGCCCTGCAATTGACTTTGAGAAACTGAAACAGTTTTTATCAGAGGAAATTGTTGATGGAAGGGAGTCCTATGACTTTACCTGGGTTGGAAAGCGTGAAGCCATCGCAGAAGCTGGACGACCTACTACCAAAACCTTACGACCAGACCTTGATGAGAGTGTTGACTTTGATAAGAGTGAAAATATCTTTATCACTGGGGATAACTTAGAAGTCTTGAAAATCTTACAAGAATCCTATCTCGGAAAAATCGATATGATTTATATCGATCCACCTTATAATACAGGGAAAGACTTTGTATATTCTGATAAGTTCCAAAAAACAGATGAAGAGTTGAAGGAAGATATGGAGCTTTTGGATGAAGAAGGACGCCAAGTTATTGGTTTACGACCAAATGAAAAGACTTCGGCTCGCTATCACTCAGACTGGCTAAATATGATGTATCCACGCCTTCGTCTAGCGCGTAACCTCCTCAAGGATTCAGGTGTCATCTTTATTTCCATAGATGATAATGAACAAGCGAACCTAAAAGTTATGTGTGATGAGATATTTGGGGAGGAGAATTTTGTTGCTAATGTAATTTGGCAGTCTAGGACATCGATCTCAAATGATGGTGAAATATCATGGAATCATAACCATAACTTAATTTATTCCAAAAATCGATCGAACCTAATTTTTGGTGGTGATGATATTGATAAAAATGGATATTCAAATCCGGACAATGATCCTAGAGGGCCATGGAAGTTAGTGCCGCTTGATGCTAATCATATTGGAGGAGACACAGTTTATCCGATATTGAATCCCTATACAGGTGAGGAGTACTATCCACCAAATGGAAGAATTTGGGCATATAATAGAGAGACAATGTCTAAATTGATGGAAGAGGGGAGAATCAAATTTGGTGTTAATGATACTTCTGCTCCAAAACGAAAATTATACTATGAAGAAAGAATTTCAAAGGGAGACAAAAAAACACCTAGCTCTTTATTTTTAGATGTTGGTACTACTAAAACCGGAACTTCAGAAATTATGAATTTATTTGATGGTCAAAAAGTATTTGATTATCCTAAACCAGTAGAATTGATAAAAAAATTCAGTAAATATGGGACTTTAGGTGGGGAATTAATCTTAGACTTTTTTGGTGGTTCTGCTACGACAGCTGATGCAGTCATGCAACTGAATGCGGAAGATGGAGGCAACCGTAAGTTTATCTTGTGTACTTTAGATGAGGAAGTAGCTGAAAAGTCTGCTGCGAAAGAAGCTGGATATGAAACTATCGATCAGATTTCGCGTGAGCGGATTCGTCGTGCTGCTGCAAAGATTCAGGAAGAACACCCAGAGTTGGTTGGCAAGCAAGACTTTGGTTTTAAAGCTTACAAACTAGACTCTTCAAATTTCAAGGATGTTTTAGCTCGACCAGATCAATTCATCCAAGGGGAACTTTTTGATAGTGTATCCAATATCAAGGAAGGACGTTCTGGACTTGATTTGCTCTTCCAAGTTATGTTGACATGGGGAATGGAATTATCCTTAGCGATTGATTTGAAGAATGTAGCAGGAGCAGAAGTCTATGATGTAGATCAGGGTTCCCTTATGGCCTGCTTTGAAGATGATATATCGGAAGAAGTCATCCGATACATTGCGCAAGAACAACCACTCCGTGCTGTTTTCCGTGATAGCTCATTTGCCAATTCAGCAGATAAAATTAACGTAAGTGAAATATTTAAGGAATTATCACCTAATACGAAAGTGAAGGTAGTGTAGACTATGAGTGAACACAAAGTAAAACATTTAGAGATGATACAAGCTATCATTGAACGGATGGGTAAGAATTCTTTTGTCGTTAAAGGATGGTCGTTCACTTCCATAGGTGCCTTATTTGCATTTTGGTTTAGTAATACTAGTATGTGGTATATACTTCTTTTAATTTTGTTTGTAACTATATTGTTTTGGTTTCATGATGCTTATTACTTGTTACTAGAACGACAGTATAGATGTTTATACGATGAAGTAAGATTAAGTGATAAAGAAACAGATTTTAGAATGACTCCAAAAAGAGAAGAGGGAGATCTTCTGATAACACTTTTTCGTCCAATTTTAAAGTATACCTATGGTTTAATAGTTATTTCTACATTGATTCTTATAGTTGTTGTTAGATAAGTGAGGGAATTATGAAAAGACAAGTATTTTTTAGCTTCCATTATGGCAATGATAACTGGCGAGCATCTCAAGTTAGAAATATGGGTATAGTATCAGGTGATTCTACTTTTTCTGATAATGATTGGGAAGAAGTAAAATTAAAATCTGATGCAATGATAAAATTTTGGATAGATAGTCAAATGGCAAAGCGTTCATGTGTGGTTGTTTTGATTGGTGAGAAGACTGCTGAACGTAAATGGATCAACTATGAAATTAAAAAAGCGATTGAGTTGAATAAAGGTATAGTAGGAATATATATTCATAATTTAAAGGATAGATTTGGAAACCAACTTCAAAGTTTGTTTATGAAGATATTCAAAGTAAAATGGAAGAATTAATAGAGTGCGCTATTGCACATAAACCATCTACATGGTAGCTAAGATTATTAGTAATAAACTAAATAGGAAATATCAAAGAGATATATTAATTAAGATTCACGATATTTGAAATAATTTAATTAAGTGATTGTGCTTTATAATTACTGGAAAAAGATAAGAATTGAAGAAAATAAATTATGAAACTACAATTTAAAGAACAACAATTTCAATTGGATGCGGTTAGTGCCATTGCAGACATATTTCAAGGGCAGAACAAGCAAACTGGAATCAGGTATATGGCTGATCCAGGTCGTCAAAAGTCAGATGAGGTGGATTTGGTATTGGATGCTTATCGAAATGCTCCGATTCAATTGGACCAGGAAGCTATTCGAAGCAATGTTCATGCCGTACAAACTCGTTTGGGATTACGACCTTCTGAAATCCTTTCGGTCGATATGGTAGCAGATCGTCCAGCCTACAATTTTTCTATAGAGATGGAGACAGGAACGGGGAAAACCTATACCTATATCCGTACCATTATGGAGCTAAATAAACGCTATGGCTGGCTCAAGTTTATTATTGTTGTTCCGAGTGTTGCTATACGTGAAGGGGTTCTCAAGTCTTTACAGATTATGACAAGTCACTTCCAGATGGAATATGGGAAGCAACCACGCTATTTTGTCTATGACTCCTCCCGTCTAGGAGATCTAGATAGTTTTGCTAACTCGTCGGACCTCCAAATCATGGTCATCAACTCCCAGGCTTTTAATGCCAAAGGGAAAGATGCCAGACGGATCCATGCAGAGCAGGAAAGTTTTCGCTGGCGTCGTCCAATTGACGTATTAGCAGCCATGAACCCAATCATGATTATCGACGAGCCCCAGTCTGTTGAAGGTAAGCAGACCAAAGAACGACTAAAAGACTTTAAGCCTCTCTTTACCCTTCGATATTCGGCTACTCATAAAGAAAAGTATGACATGGTTTATCGATTGGATGCCATGGATGCCTATAATCAAAAATTGGTTAAGAAAATTGCGGTGAAGGCTATCGAACAAGCTGGAACAACTGGGACACAAGGTTATCTGTATTTGCAAGAACTCCTTCCTCAGAAATCTGGTTCTCCAAAGGCTAAGATAGAGTTCGAGGTAAGAACTCAGTCGGGCGTAAAACGTAAAACAAGGATAATTGAAGAACCTTTTGACCTTTATGCTGAATCGGGTAATCTGTCTTCCTATCAAGGTATGACATTGAGTCAATTTAACGCAAGAGACAATAAAATCCAAGTCGGAGCGACGCAGGAATTATATGTTGGAGAGGTCATGGGTGAAGTGGATGAGTCGAGTATGCGGAGAATTCAAATTCGTGAGACCATTAAGAGTCACCTAGAGAAAGAAAGTAGACTTTATAATCGTGGAATTAAGGTTCTTTCTCTTTTCTTCATTGATGAGGTTGCAAAATATAAGCAATATGATGCACAAAATGATCCTCACAATGGGGAGTATGCTCAAATCTTTGAAAATGAGTATGAAAGTCAAGTTAGACAATTCTTACAGACTCAAGAACCCTCTTCTTATTATCGTTATTTGGAATCTCATCTTGATGGCAATGCAGTTCATGCGGGTTACTTTTCAGTTGATAAAGTGAAAAAGTCAGATAAGACGGTATTTGTGGATTACAAATCTGCTAGTGAAAAGAAAAGCAATTCATCAAATGATAAAGATGCCTATGATTTAATCATGAAAGATAAAGAACGTTTGTTGAGTTTCGAGGAACCAGTACGCTTTCTATTCTCGCATTCAGCCTTAAAAGAAGGTTGGGATAATCCCAATGTTTTTCAAATCTGTACTTTAAAGAAGTCATCAGCAGAGACACGGAAACGACAAGAGATTGGCCGTGGGATGCGTTTGGCCGTGGATCAAGATGGTGTACGTCAAGATTCGGAACTTTTAAAGAGTGAAGTCCATGAAATCAACAAATTGACTATCATTGCAAATGAAAGCTATGATCAATTTGCGCGTGGGCTACAAGCAGAGTTGAAAGAGTTGTTAGCTGATCGTCCTGTAAAAGTTGATGTTGCCTTATTTGAAAATAAAGTAATCGAAAACGAAGCAGGAGAAAAGGTTAGAATCACCAAAGAGCAGGCAGAGTCCATTCAGTTTGATTTGATTAGTCAGGGATATATTGATAAGAAAGGTCAACTGACTGCAAATTATTTTACTGCCAAGGAAAATAATCTGTTGAACTTATCAGATACACTTCCTGGCTTTGAGAAACAAGTTGTTGAAGTACTTGAAAGTATCTACCAGCCTGGAAAATATGAGATCGAAAATGCAAACAATACAACAGTGCAGTTCTCTGAGGAAGTAAATAAAGAAAATATCGCTCGAAAAGAATTCTTGTCACTTTGGAATCAGATTAATCGTAAAACAGCTTATCAAGTTACTTTTGATGATACTGAGCTAATAGAGCAGTCTGTTGCTTATATTAATGAGAAGCTAGTGGTCAGTCAACCAGTGTACAATATTACCCAAGCCAGTGCAGATCAAATGACAAAAGAAGGTTTGAAACTAGATGTTGGAGAAAATGCTCGTTCTCAGGAGTATATCGAAAATAGTCAAATTGCGACTCAGTATGATTTGTTAGGAGAAGTAGCAGATCATACAGGTCTAACTCGTAAAGTAGTAGCAGAAATTCTGAGTAAGATTAAAGTTGATAAGTTTGAAAAGTTCAAACAAAACCCAGAAGAATTTATTTTAAAAGTATCGAAGTTGATTAATGAGCAAAAAGCAGCTCAAATAATCAAGCATATTCAATACAATATTTTAGAAGATGAATACGATTTGGATTTATTCTACGATAATGCAGAAACAGCGAAACTTTCGGATGATCATTTGCTGGAATCTACGAAGGGAATCTATAACTTTGTAAAGGTGGATTCAGATATCGAGCGTAAGTTTAAAGAATCCTTAGAGCAGTATGAGGATGTTCGAGTATATGTAAAACTACCTGGGAAGTTTAAAATTTCTACACCTCTTGGAGATTACAATCCTGATTGGGCGATAGCATTTAGAGAAGGTAGTGTAAAGCATATCTATTTTGTAGCAGAAACCAAGGGTTCTATGTCTAGTCTTCAATTAAAACAATCTGAAAAAGGTAAAATCGATTGTGCTCGTGTTCATTTTAAAGCTTTAGTTAAGGCGGGACTAATTAGTGATCAATATATTTATGGCGTTGTTTCTAGTTATGAGGAGTTGCTGGGCTTAGTGAAATAGTATGATGATTTCTCGATAATAATTTACTATGTGAAAGTATTTTGTTCAATAATTCCAATAGTAGTTTTATTAGATAGATTATAAAACATAAAAAATCAGGTAGTCACTAGGATTATCTGATTTTTTATATGTGGGCAATAAAACAAAGGTTTCTAAAGGTAAGATGAATATAGGATAATGGTAGAATGAGAGTCCTCTCTTTTTTGGGGCATATTCAGATAATCAGTTTGAAATTTCCAGACAAAATTTTTGAAAAAATTCTGAAAAAGAAGTAAGATAGTTAATGTAAGATAAAGTAAACGCTTACTTAATAAGGAGGACACTTTATGTCATATAAAACAAGCAATGCAGAAGGACCTGTAGATTTTATTAACACCTATGATTTGGAGCCAATGGCGCAACAAGTCATTCCTAAAGCTGCCTTTGGTTATATCGCTAGTGGAGCAGAGGATACTTTCACTTTACGCGAGAACATCCGTGCCTTTAACCACAAACTCATCGTTCCTCATACGCTTTGTGATGTTGAAAATCCAAGTACAGAGATTGAATTTGCAGGTGAAAAATTATCTTCACCAATTATTATGGCACCTGTTGCGGCTCATAAATTGGCAAATGAGCAGGGGGAAGTAGCTACTGCGCGTGGTGTGCATGAATTTGGTTCTCTTTATACAACCAGCTCTTACTCTACCGTTGACCTTCCAGAAATTACGGAAGCTCTTCAAGGAACACCTCATTGGTTCCAATTTTACTTTAGTAAGGATGATGGAATTAACCGCCATATCATGGACCGTGTGAAGGCTGAAGGCTACAAAGCGATTGTCTTGACGGCAGATGCAACTGTAGGGGGGAATCGTGAGGTCGATAAGCGCAATGGTTTTGTCTTCCCAGTTGGCATGCCGATTGTTGAGGAATACCTGCCAGAAGGTGCTGGAAAATCCATGGACTTTGTTTACAAATCAGCTAAACAACGCTTGTCTCCACGTGATGTCGAATTTATCGCTACATACTCAGGACTTCCTGTCTATGTCAAGGGGCCTCAATGCCGTGAGGACGTTGAACGTTCGCTTGCCGCAGGTGCTTCTGGTATCTGGGTAACCAACCACGGTGGTCGCCAAATCGACGGTGGGCCAGCTGCCTTTGACTCACTTCAAGAAGTAGCAGAAGCAGTTGATAAACGTGTGCCAATTGTCTTTGACTCTGGTGTTCGTCGCGGTCAACACGTCTTTAAAGCCTTGGCTTCAGGAGCAGACTTGGTAGCTATTGGTCGCCCTGTGATCTATGGTTTGGCTCTCGGTGGTAGTGTTGGTGTGCGTCAAGTCTTTGAGCACTTGAATGCAGAATTGAAGACAGTCATGCAGTTATCTGGAACTCAGACTATTGAGGATGTCAAACATTTCAAACTCCGTCACAACCCATACAATCCAACCTTCCCAGTTGACCCACGTGACTTAAAATTGTATTGATAAAGAAGACGGCCTCCACCTGATGTGGAGGTTTTTCTTCGTGTATAGAAAGATTCAATCGTTATTAGAAACTATATAAATATATTTTTCGGTCAAATATCTTGCTAGGGCTTTCATTTTTTGCTATACTGGTCCAGTAATTAAATAATAAAGACATTTGGGGTGCTTTAGGCTGAGATGATACCCATTG
>QWCR01000338.1_pt1 | contig 17614 bp, 19 predicted proteins | sample 1972581 | NCBI WGS metagenome assembly QWCR01 (sample SAMN09866703, study PRJNA288562) | Human oral metagenome isolate pre4_saliva, whole genome shotgun sequencing... | isolation source: mouth | host: Homo sapiens | place: USA: California
AAGATAGCTATTTCGAAGGATTAAATGACTCAAAAAAATTATCAGAGAAAAAACGTGAAGATTTATATGAACAGATAAAAAAAGAAGCTGTGGCATATGCAATTTGTGAAGTAGATAATATTGAGATAGAAAAATATAACATTTATAATGCTGCACGTATTGCTATGCAAAGAGCTGTGGAGAAATTGGAAGTAAAGCCGGATTTCCTACTTATAGATGCTATGCCATTTGAAAATTATCCGATTTCTAACTTTAGTATGGTTAAGGGTGATGAGAAGAGTGTATCTATAGCAGCTGCTTCAGTAATAGCAAAAGTATATCGTGATAATTTAATGAAAGAATATGCAAAAAAATATCCACATTATGATTTTGAAAACAATGCTGGGTATGGAACAAAAAAACATTTAGAAGGTTTAAAAGAACATGGAGTGACACCAATCCATAGAAGAGATTTTGAACCTATAAAATCGATGGTACAAGGAGGAAAAAATGAGTAACAATAGTGGAATAAGTATTTCAAAAAATTTACAAAAAAATAATAACAGTAAAAAAAATAATACTCAAGTAAAGAAGAAAAATAATAGTCGCTCTAATAATAAAAATAAAATAGTAGCAAAAGAACAAACTAATAGTTCAAAACAAGTCGTTAAGAAGATTAATAATGTAAACAAGGATAAATCTCAAGTAAATAGATCTAAGAAATTAGCGAAAATTCGTATTACTCCATTAGGAGGTGTGGAAGAAGTAGCGAAAAACATGTATATGGTTGAAATTGGGGATGAGATTTTTGTTCTTGATGCAGGGTTAATGTTCCCAGAAACAGAAATGATTGGTATTGACGCTGTTATACCTGATATAAGTTACTTAGTACGTAATAAACAAAAGATTAAAGGGATTTTCTTATCTAATGGGCACGTAAGTTCTATGGGGGCTGTACCATATATTATAGATAAATTAAAATGTCCGGTTTATGGTTCTAAATTAACAATAGATTTATTAAAGAATCACCTTAAACAACTAGGTATTAAAAGAAGAATCAAGTTTTATTATGTAAAAGATAATAATAAGTATGACTTTAATAATGCTAGTGTTACATTCTTTAAAACTACATATTCAATGCCTGATTCTTTAGGTATTTGTATTGAAACTAGTCAAGGAAATATTGTTTATACTGGTGAGTTTAAATTTGATCAATCAGTAAGTAAAGAATATAAATCTGATATCGTGAAGATTAGTACATTAGGTCAAAAAGGTGTTCTAGCTTTATTAAGTGATTCAAGCAATGCAAATGTTAAAGGATATAACGTTCCTGAAAATGAGGCAGCAGAACAAATTGATAATGCATTTTATCAAGCTAATAAGCGTATTATTGTAACTTGTTATGCTTCTAACTTCTTAACAATTTCACATATTGTAAGAGCAGCATTGGCTCAAAATAGAAAAATTTTACTTCTAGGACAAGCCATTGAAGCGTCAATAAATACTGCTAGAAATATGAATTATTTACAAATTGAAGCTAGTAACTTAATTTCAATTGAAGATTTAAAAGACTACCCACAAAATGAAGTGTGTATTCTTTCTTCAGGTGATCAAGGGGAGCCGATTGAGGCTATGAAAAATATTGCCGAGAAAAAAATTGATGGAATTCAAATTGAATCTGGTGATACAATCATGATCGCTGCTACTCCTTCACCAAATATGGAAGTAATGTTATTCCAAACTTTAAACTTATTAGTTAAACTTGGGGCAAACGTAGTAACAGCTTCTAAACGTCTTCACGCAGCTAGCCATGCAACAAAAGAAGAGTTGAAAATGATGTTAAACATGCTAATGCCAAAACACTTTATTCCAGTTCAAGGAGAATTTAGAAATCTTCGCAAACATGCTGAAATCGCAGGTGAAACTGGTGTTGTTGCTGAAAACATACATATTTTATCTAAAGGAACAACTTTAGAATTAAGTGGAAATAAATCTAAGACATTACAAAACAATGTTCCAGTAGGTAATATATTAGTTGATGGACGTGGTATTGGGGATGTTGAAGATAGTGTATTAAAAGATAGAAAACTTTTATCAAATGATGGTATCTTTGTAGCATCGTATGCAATCAGTAAAAAAGAGAAAACTCTAGTAGGAAAACCAGTTATTCAAACAAAAGGTTTTGTATATGTTAAGAAGAGTATGGAGTTAATCAAAGAAGCGGAAGAAAAAATTATCGAATACTTAGAGAATAATCCTATTAAGAGTATTAGAGAATGTGCAGCCGTGAAAGCTGAAATTAGAAGTATGCTTTCAAGCTTACTATATGATAATACTAAGAGAAAACCAATAATAATAATTAACTTTTCATTAATTTAGTAATGAAATATAACGGGAAATAGAAATGAGGAACAACTCAAATAACTTTTATATAAAGTCTATTTTGAATTGCTCCTTATTGTTCCCGTTTTTAGTCTATTTAAAAGGGGTGAAAAAATGTCAAAAGTTATTGCTCATATCGACATGAATTGCTTTTATGCAAGTGTTGAAGAAAAATATAATCCTGAGTTGAAAGGTAAACCATTAGCAATTGCAGGTGAAGTAAAAACTAGACATGGAATAATAGTAACCTCTAACTATGAGGCTAGAAAGTTGGGAATTAAGACAACAATGCGAGTTGGAGATGCTAGGAAGATATGCCCCAACATAAAAATTCTTCGTCCGGATATGCCTAAATATCAACAAGAATCTAAGTTGATTTTTGATTTAGTGCGTGAATATACAGACAAAATTGAGATAGTTTCTGTTGATGAAGCATATATTGACTTAAGCGATTTTTCAGAACCTATAAAAGTTATAGCCACAATTCAAAGAAGAATATATAAACAATTAGGTATGCCCTCATCAGTGGGTGTTTCTTTTAATAAATTTTTCGCAAAGATGGGATCAAATTTAAAAAAACCTTTAGGATTTTCAATTATTAATAAGAAAAACTATAAAGATATACTATGGAATCTGGATATAGGAGAGATGCATGGTTGCGGGAAGGCTTCTACTAAGAAATTGAAAAAAATTGGAATAAACACAATTGGTGATATAGCTGTAGCAAATGAGGTAATTCTACATAGTCTTCTTGGTGTTCAAGGGTTGAGGCTTAAGAATAAAGCTAATGGCGAAGGGAATTCTGAACTAAAGTATACTGTTGATAGAAAATCTATTGGTAATTCAAAAACATTTACTAACGATTTAATAGATGAAGATGATATTTTAAAAGAAATTAAAAAATTAAGTGAAAAGGTTAGTTCTAGAGTAAAATTGCGTAGCTATGTAGGAAACAATGTCTCTATAATGGTGAGATTTAATGATTTTAAGACAATTACTAGATCTAAAAAAATTCCGGAATTTATTTGTGATGCTAATGATATTTTTAATTATGCATGGGAATTACTACTTGAGCACTATGATTTTACCCAAGGTATAAGATTACTAGGAGTTTCATTAAATGAAATTAAAAAAGTAAAAGAATTAAAGGTTCAGCTTGATATTTTTGATGAAAAAGATTATAAAGAAGAAGAGAAACTTAGAAAACTTTCTAAGAAATTAAAAGCAGAGTTCGGTGATACAATAATAACCGATTTTGAAAATTTTGATAAAAAAGATAAATCGATTATAACGACAAGTTTTAGTAAAGACTTTTTAGATTAATAAAGGAGATAGAATGTTAGCAATTAATAAGAGATTACAATTAGTGGCTGAATATGTAGAAAATAGAAGATTAGCTGATATTGGAAGTGATCATGCCTATTTACCAATTTATTTAGCTAAAAATAATAAAATTGATTATGCTGTAGCAGGAGAAATAGTTGAAGGACCACATAAAGTTTCTATAAAAAATGTTAGGGAAGAAGGCTTAGTTGGAACTATTGATTGTCGTAAAGCTGCAGGTTTGGATGCTATTGAGTTAAGTGATAATATTGAAGTAATAACAATTTGTGGTATGGGCGGAAAGCTAATAGCAGATATACTAGAAAAAGGTAAAGAAAAATTAGCGAATAAACCAAATTTAGTACTTCAGCCAAATGTTGGAGAAAATTTTGTTAGAGAAAAATTACAAGAATTAGGTTATGAGATAACAGCAGAAAATATTATAGAAGAAGATGGTCATATATATGAGATTATAGTTGCAAAACCTGGTGTTATGAAGTTATCTGAAGATGAAATTAATTTTGGTAAGTATTTATTAGTAGAAAAAAATGAATTATTTGTAAAAAAACAAAAACAAGAACTTTCAAAAATTGAATATATTTTAAATCAATTAGAAAAAGCAAATGAAGTTCAAGAAAATAAAGTGGCTGAATTCAAAAATAAATATAAAAAAATATTAGAAATTATTTCTTAATATTTTTATAAGGAGGGGAAAGTATGCTGCAATCTTTAAATGATGAAAGAGAAGCTAAAAAGTTATTGAACTTTAGTGTGAAAATCGCTAAAAGTATGTTGTCTTACGGAGCAGAAGTATATAGGGTTGAAGATACAGTTAATAGAATTTATAAATCATTTGATAATATTAAGGCGGCAAATAGTTTAGTTACATATAATTTTGTTATTGTATCTTTTATATACAATGATAATACATATACAGCCATGCGTAGGGTTGTTTTGGGAGATCGTGATTTAGAGAAGATTGCACTTCTAAACGATATATCTAGAAAAATGGTAATGGGTGGTTGTAGTTTAGATTATGCCTTTAAAAAAATGAAAGAGGTAAAGGCGAAAAAAAGATATTCAACTACTTCGGTTATAGTTGCTCTAACTTTATCTGCTCCATTTTTTGCTATAATGTTTGGAGGTACATTTAAGGATAGTCTGTTTGCATTTTTAATAATGGCTATACAGGCTGCATTTATAACATTTACTTCGAAATATAAACTGACATTATTTGTAAGTAATTTCTTAGGAGCATTTATTGCAACTATATTGGTAATGTTATTAAATAAGATTTTCTTAATCCATAATCCGCTTAGTATTATTATTGTTAGTTTAATGCCACTTGTTCCTGGAGTGCAGGTTACGAATGCTGTTCGTGACTTTATGGCTGGAGATTATCTGTCTGGAATGATAGGAATACAAGCTGCGATCTTTGTATCTACAGCTATTGCTCTTGGTGTAGTTATGGGACTAAAATTGATATAAGGAGAGAAACATGGAGAATAATATTTTTATACAATTTGTAGCTGGTTTTGTAGTTAGCTTATCCTTTTCTATTTTTTTTAATGCACCAAGAAAATCATTGTTTAGTTGTGGGATAATAGGTGCTATTGGTTGGCTAGTCCATGTAGTGACTAATTTATTATTATCAGATGTTGTAGTAAGTAGTTTTCTTGGAGCGGTTTGTGTGGGGGTCCTTTCTACTAATGCCTCTAGAATCTTAAAATTACCAGCAACTATATTTATTTACACAGGGATGGTTCCTTTAGTTCCAGGTTATGGTATGTATAATACGATGCAAAATATTGTAACTAAGAATTATGGAGTGGCATCCAAAGTAGGTATAGAAACAATACTTCAAGCAGGAGCAATCGCTATGGGAATATTACTTGCATCAGTATTTTCAACTTCAATTCAGAGAGTAAAAATACAAAGAAAACGATAAAAGTGATATAATATAGTTAGTGAATTACAAAGGAGATTAGTACATAATGGAATATATTTTATATTTTGCAGAAAGCTGTCCGGATACAGCGCCGTTTAAAGAAAAATTATCAGAATTAGGGATTGCCTATAAAGAAGTGGAAGTAATGACTTCATTAAGAAATTTTAAGGAATTTCTATATGTTAGAGATACATATTCACAGTTCGACGGAATAAGAGGTAATATGAAAATTGGTATCCCTTGTTTAGTTGTTAATGAAACTGAATGTATCTTAGAACTTAATGAATTAGATAAATTAAAAAAATAAATTAATAGTAAACTTCAAATTAGGAAGATAGGGAGTGACTCAAAAATCGTGATTTCGAAGAAACAAGATTTTGTCGAGTCACCCCTGCACAGTTTATTAGATATCAATAAACCACTGCATCTATGAGTTCTCATATGAATTTTGTTAAATTTTAGGACTTTTAGATTAGCACAATATTTTCTAATCTGGAGTTTATTTTGATTTAAAATATAATTTATTCCTTGCTTTTTATTTTTAAATTTGATATAATTAAAAAATGCTAGGTGGGGAGTTAGCGGTGCCCTGTACTTGCAATCCGCTTTAGCAAGACCGAATACCGAGATGCGGGTAGACTAGGGAATGTCGAGTTTAACACGTAATGTTGAGACTAAGGCACCTTACGACGCAATACTTATGAACCATGTCAGGTCCGGAAGGAAGCAGCATTAAGTAAGTCTATTGTGGGTGTGAGTTTTTGTCGAGGTTGAGTTGTCGATTAGACTAACGGTTTTTTAATCTATTCAAGTCTCGGTTGCATATAGTATAAATCGATGATATCTAAAAGTAAATTCGCTTTTGGATTTTTTTTGTGTTTTGAGAAAATAAAGTTATGTAAATCATAGGAGGGGTTATGTATCAAGGAAAAAACTTTTCTGAACGTGCAAGTATTTTTATTAAATTGCTATTGCCAGTTTTAGTTTATCAAGTAATTTCATATTCATCTGGGATGATTGGAACGTTTATGGCGGGACACTATAGTCCCACAGATTTAGCTGGTGTAAGTATGGGTGTTAATATTTGGAATCCTATTATGTATACTTTAAATGCGATTGTCCTAGCATTAATTCCAATAGTTTCACAGTTAATTGGAAAAAATAAAGAAGAAGAGATTCCTACAGTAGTTAGACAATTTCTATACATAGCTGTAATTATCAGTATAGTCTTAATTATTGGACTAAATACTTTAGCAACACCAATAGTAGATCAATTAGGTATGGATAGTAATATTGCAAAAATAACTAAGAACTATCTGTTTTATGAAAGTTTTGGAGTACTATCTATCTTCTTATATGTAGTTTTACGTTCGTTTATAGATAGTTTAGGATTAACAAGATTATCGATGATAATGATGATAGTATCTGTACCTGTAAATGTATTCTTTGCTTATAGTTTCATTTTTGGGAAATTTGGTATGCCTGAACTTGGGGGTGCAGGAAATGCAGTAGCTGTCTCAGTTACGTATACAGTACTATTTTTTATAGCATTATTTATAGTATTAACAAATCCTAAAATAAATAAGTATAAAATATTTGAAAAAGAAAAAGTAAAATTTGAAAAGTGGAGAGAAATCTTTAAATTAGGAATTCCTATGGCCTTAGCTACAGCACTTGAGACGGTTGTCTTTTCAACGTTATCGTTAATGGTTTCACGTTTTGATACGACAGTCATCGCTTCTCATCAGGCTGCGTTAAATTTCTCTGGATTTTTATATACTTTACCAGTCAGTGTTGCAAACACTGCAACAATTATAATAGCATTCCATGTAGGAGCTAAAGATTATAAACTGGCAACAGAGTATACAAAACTAACGGTAATAATGGGGATGATACTTTCGAGTATAGCAGGATTAATCGTCTTGTTATTTGATACGAAAATTCCATATCTATATACCAATGATAGCGGAGTAATCACATTAACAGCAGAGTTATTATTATTTGCAATTGGTTTTGCCATTTGTGATTCATTTGCCTCAGCATTAGCAGGTGTTTTACGTGGATATAAAAAAGTAGTGCCAATATGTGTAGTAATGTTTATCGGGTATTATTTAGTAGGAATCCCTACAGCATACTATTTTGTATTCAAGCAAGGGATTGGTATAGAAGGTTTATGGATAGGATGGATAATTGGACTAGCTGTTTATGCCTTAGGTGTATTATTCTATTATCTATATATGAGAAGAGGAATTAATAAAAAAATTAAATTAGCCAAATAATAAAAAGATTTTGTAGTAAATGTAAATACTACAAAATCTTTTTTATTTTCACTTGTATAATCACTTGACTAAAATTTTCAAAAACTATATAATGTGATTATCAAAACTAGATAAAAAGGAGGTAAAAATTTGAATAAAGTATATCCAAAATGGTCTGAATTGCCAAATCTAGACTTGTATTTAGATCAAGTGTTATTATACGTAAATCAATTAGATAGCTCCTCAATTGTAGATGATGATAAAGGTTTAACATCCGCAATGATAAATAATTATGTTAAAAATGGTCATCTGGATAAACCGATTAAGAAAAAATATAATCGAAAACAATTAGCAAGATTAATAGTTATCACATGCTTAAAAAATGTATTTTCAATTCAAGAAATTAGTAAGACAATAAATAGCCTGACTTCAGATGGTAGTTCTGAAGAAATGTACGATAACTTTGTTATGTGTATGAATGGAGAAAAGAGAGAGGGATTGGCAGACGTAATAGTTGCTGCTTGTGACACTGTAAGATTATATAAAAAAACACATGATTTAGTAGAAAAATTAAAATAAATATACTCGGAGGTAAATGATGGAGTGGAAGATTGTAGTTGATACTGCATGCGATTTTAGAGAAATTCCTAATAAAGCTGAGAATGTTACTTATGAGAGAGTGCCATTTTCATTGCAAATAGAGGATAAGGTATATGTAGATACTTTAGATCTAGATATTGATGAAATGATGAGAGAGATGTATGCTAGTTCAGAAGCAGCAAGATCAGCTTGCCCAAGTCCAGAGGCATATCTATTAGCATATAGAGGTGCAGAAAATGTAATAGTTTTAACTTTAACCGGTGGAATGTCAGGAAGTTATAATAGTGCAATAATTGGCGAAAAAATGTTAAAAGAAGAAAATGAGAATGTTAATATTCATATCGTAAATACTCTTTCAGCAGGAGGGCAAAATGACTTATTTCTTCTTAAGATAAATGAACTAATTAAAGAAGGATTATCTTTCGATGAAGTAGTCTCAAAAATGAATGATTATCAAAAAAATACAAAACTTATTTTTGCTCTAGAGAAAGTAGATAATTTAGTGAAAAATGGACGTCTATCTAAGCTTGCCGCAGCTATTGTAGGATTATTAAATATGCGTATGGTAGGAGAAGCGAGTAATGAAGGAACTCTACACTTATTACATAAAGTTCGTGGAGAAAAAAAAGCTATTTCAACAGTAGTTGATGAGATGATTAAAGCTGGGTATAAAGGTGGAAGAGTTGTAATTACTCATAGAAATAATGACAATATATGTAAAAAAATAGAAGAAAAATTAAAAGATAAATTCTCTGATGTAGAATTTATTACTGTTCCAACTTCTGGGATATGTAGTTTCTATGGAGAAGAAGGCGGAATGCTTTTAGGATATGAAATATAGAATATATATTTTAAGAAAATAATAAAAAAGGAAAAGTGATTACTTTATGTAAAACACTTCTCCTTTTTTTTTTTGAATTTAACTAACTCTGTTTAGCTCTTTTTTTACTTTTACGCAGCTTCCCAATTAAAAATCCAATCCCTTGACCACAAAGGCTGAAGAATATATATCCTAAACCATATATAAGAATATCGAAGTTTAAAATAATTAAACAAGATATAATGTAAAAAATTCCTATAATAAATGAGAAAATATAGCTAAAGTCTTCTTTATTATATGCATATAGAAATGATATTAGAAAACTAATAACGGGGTATAGGATGATTAAAAGTAATATTATCATACCTGATCTATTCGATATAAAGTAAGAACACAGAGGGAGTATTATAAATAAAAAGAAAGAAAAAATTAAATATGGTACTTTTTCTAAAAATTTCTTCATCAATCTGCCTCCTAATTATAGTGTTATTCTATCATATATTGAATTAAAAAACAATAAACAAATATATTCATTAAAATCCATAAATTTGAAACCGCTTTTTAAATGTGCTATGATTAATATATTAACAAATGAGAGGGGAACAATAATAATGAAATTTTTTATTGATACAGCCAATGTAGAAGACATTAAAAATGCTAATGAATTAGGGTTGATTTGTGGAGTTACTACTAATCCATCTTTAATCGCTAAAGAAGGGCGTGATTTCAAAGAAGTGATTAAGGAAATTGCATCAATCGTAGATGGACCAATTAGTGGAGAAGTAAAAGCAACAACTACTGATTGGAAAGATATGGTAGAAGAAGCTAGAGAAATTTCTAAAATTCATCCTAATATGGTAGTTAAGATTCCTATGACAGAAGATGGTCTTAAAGCAGTAAATGTACTGAAAAAAGAGGGGATTAAAACTAATGTTACGTTAATCTTTAGCCCAACTCAAGCTTTACTAGCGGCAAGAGCAGGAGCAACTTATGTATCTCCATTTTTAGGTAGATTAGACGATATTGCTCATAATGGACTATTATTAATTGAAGAAATAGTAGAAATTTTTGCGAATAATAATATTGATACACAAATTATTGCAGCGAGCGTGAGAAATCCAATTCATGTTACAGAATGCGCTAAACTAGGATGTGATATTGCTACTGTTCCATATAATGTAATTAAACAAATGGTTAAACACCCTTTAACTGATATCGGTATTGAAAAATTCAAACAAGATTATTATAAAGTATTTGGTGAATAATGAGTAGATAACTTTTACGTTAAAAATATTTTTCTTTAAAAAAATTTAAAAATTTTGTATTTTATACTAGAAATATTTATAAAGTAATGTTATAATATATTTTGTTGTATGAAAAAGTTGTTAAGATTAAATTTTATAGGAGGTTATATTAATGCGCGTAAATGTAACATTAGCTTGTACAGAATGTGGTGACAGAAACTACATTACTAAAAAGAACAAAAGAAATAATCCAGACCGTATTGAACTTAAAAAATACTGTCCAAGATTAAAAAAAGTGACTTTACACAGAGAAACTAAATAATAAAGTTAGAGAAGCCTTAAAGTATCAACGTTTAAGGCTTTTTGTTTTGCCTTTTGACCCACACTTGACCCACACATTAAAAATTAACGTATCTTGCGAATTTTTTCCCAACTTCTTCTTTTTGTTTTTCTGTTACGTGAGCATAAATACTCATTGTTGTTTTTAAGTCAGAGTGACCTAATCTTTCTTGTACCTCTTGAATAGTAATACCACTTTCAAAAAGTAAGCTACAATGTGTGTGTCTGAAACCATGTACTTTAATTTCTTTAAAATCATGCTTTTTACAGATACGTTTTAGATTAGCATTCATGAAATTTAGGTATAAATAAGAGTTTGTGATATCATCAGTAAAACAAGGTTGATGTTTCTTTACTCTTGTACCTATCATTAAAAATCTTTCCCTTTGATTAATTTTCCAACGTTTTAAAATATTGGTGGTTTGTTCATCAATACTAATATTTCTTACACTACTTTTACTTTTTGGAGTTTGAACAACTACCTTTTTTTCTGTATTCAATGCTAACGTCTTGTTTATATTTATAGTATTGTTCGTAAAGTCAATATCAGACCATTCAAGAGCCTGTAACTCACCTTTACGAATACCAGTGAAAGCTAACACCCTAAACATTGCAGTAAGTTTTATATCTTTCTCATTATCAACTAAAGTAAGAAATTGTTTTAATTCTTCTTTAGAGTAATATTTATCCTTATCATCTGAAGTAATATCATCTTTTGGCTTAGGTAATAGTACATCTTTCATTGGGTTACTGTATATAACTTTCATCTTAACAGCATAATCTAAAATCATACTACCATAGATCTTTATTTTTTTTAGTACAGCAAGTGAAAACTTTTTACTGTAATTATTAATAATTTTTTGGCAGTAAGGTAGAGTAAGTTTTTTTAATTGCATATTCTCTAATTTAGCAAGTAATAAATCAAATATATGTTGATTGACTAGTAAAGTACTTTCTTTAATAGTATGTTGATACCCCTCGTACCATAATTCATATATTTCTTTAAATGTTGTAACATCTGTATTTAATAAGCCGTTAGTAGCTATTTCAGTTTTAATTTTAGCTTCACATAGTACCGCTTCTTTTCTAGTTTTAAAACCACGTCTAGTAGTTTCTTTTCTTTTTCCGTTTTCATCTTTACCTAGATAAACTTTAATCATGTAATATTTTTTGTTATCACGTTTATTTATATATTCTTTAATCATTTTTTTCGTTTCCTTTCTATCTAGCACATATCAAAGAAATCAATAAATGATTAGGTGAAAATCACCTCATATAATGGACGCGGTGAGACTTTTAAAGGTTAGGTAATGTAATTACACCCTTTGATAATTAGAACGCTTAGAAGCGGTTTAAATGGCTTGTAATTCTAAGTAAGAAGCGGGAACCTTGATAAAACAGCATTTTTATGGTATAATATAAGTATATTCTTTAATAAAGAAACTATGTATTAAATCATTTTATATATTTTTTTCATTTTTATTAAATCTATAAAGCACTGGTAATTTATTTTACTGGTGCTTTTTTCTGTTTTTATAAATGATACTAAATTAATTATTTTTAGTTTTTAATTGTATAATCTGAAGTTCACTAGGTAATCCTATAGATGAAAATAATTTATCAGTATAACTATGATTTTTAATTTTACCTTTAAGGTTGTTCATTCTTTTTCTTATGGTATTGTTAATTTTTGCATATTGGTTATAATTGATAAAAAATTTAAGATAAAGTATAGAATTATAGATACTTTGTCTATTGTCGCTATTAAGAATATTTAACGGTGTATGTATATCAGCATAAAAAGGTAAATCATTCTTTAGAGTAGTTTCTAACATTTTATTATTATGTGCTGTTATATTTCTTAATTCAGTAAGATTTTCTAATCCTTTTTGTATAACGTTAAAGTGTATATCATTTATAGAATTGGTACTTAAATTATCTTTAACAAACTTCGCCAGTTCTTTTGCAACATCATTTTTTATTTTTTCAGGCAATAGATTATAAAAGTATGTTACTTCACCTAGTGTGAGATAATCAACTAAAACCCAAAACGGTACAACTGAATGAACCCTATAATAATGTTTAATTGAATTATTATTTTTTTTCTTCTCTTTGTAATAATTTAAAGTATTAGCAAAGTTAGAAATTTGTCTACTTACTTTTATAATATCCTTACTACCGTATGTTTTTATATCTATATTCCTTCAAAGATAATAGTTTTTACTACTTTATCAAAGTGGTGTATTTCAAGAATATCTTCAAAATACACATCATCATAATACTTATTGGTATCAGAATTTATAAAAAATTTACTATAAGCATTTACAACATTGTAATAATTATATTCCAGTAAATACTGTTTAGCTTCTTTTTTATTGTTAAATTTTAGGTTTCTATCCTCTAAAATTTTAAGTTGTTGATCTAAATTTTTAAAAGGTTTCACATTTATCCTCCATTAATTAAAACAAAAACACCGCATATATCTAAAATATACACGGTGTATTGCACACATAGAACCCCTTTTCATGTTAAAAGTAGGCTACCTATATGCTTATCTCTTATGTATATTTTAGTATTATTTTAAATAATTGTCAATTGTTTACTATCAATTTTTTTTAACTTTTTTTAACTTTTTTCCACGTTTTTGATTGTTTTTCCACGTTTTTGTGGTTTATTTACGATTTTATATATTTTATTAAGTTGTTAAATATTCTTATTAAACAAGCGTACCGTTTCTTATAAAAAACTTTCTGTTTTTAAATATCTAAATTTTAATTGAACAGTGAATGAACAGTGAAAAAATCAAATATTTGTACTAACTGAATATAAAAATAATGCAGTATACCGCTTCTTAAGTGGTAAGTAACTGTTAGTTGATAACCAGTAAGCAAAGTGGAAAAAACAGCTTATTTTTCATTTTGAACTGTTAACTGTTAGTTGATGGTTGATAAGTTTAATTTTTATTTTCTATATCTTCTATACTTTGTATATATTTCTTATCACTATCAGTAAGTTGATAATTTTTAAGTATTTTTAAAATATGCTTAGATAAATTCTTTCTATCTTTTTCTGTTAACATTTCAATTAATGGTACTAGAGAATATGTACCGTCTTGCATATTAACCCTTATACTTTCCATAGCGTTCAAATACTCAATATCAACATGCCAAGGATTCCATGAAGCTTTATTTTGGTCAATATAATCATAGATATAATTAATATTTTCTAATGTAATATATCTATCTTCTAACCATTTTTTAAACTGAAGTCTAGCAATAGAATATTCTTCATTAGATGAAATTTTATCTCCTGTTTGATATTCAAGTATAGAAACTAAATTATTATCCAAAAATTCATCAATAGAACCGTATAACAACTCGTTTACAGTCATATTTCCTTTTTTAGCTATAATTTTTAATCTAGCTTTATTAGGTAAAGTTGCTCCACGCTCCCACTTAGAAACATTACTACGTTCAGCATTAATATCTGGATCTTTTCCAAACTCTTCCAAAGTCAAGTTTAAACCATTTCTTATATTAAATATACGTTCACCGACTTTAATTTTGTCAATATTAAATTTCATAATACACATCCTTAATTTATTTCTTGATACCATTATACAATATCTTTTCCAAAAAAGAAATAAAAAATGTCAAAAGAGTCAAAATTATTCTTGACAATAGAAAAAAGAATGATACCATTAAAGTGTCAAAAGAGTCAAAAAGGAGGTGTATATTTATGAATAGAGTTAAAATTAATAAGGTAAAAGCCTTTAGAGAAGCGTTGAATAAAAGTCAATATGATATGGCTATCCTTTTGAATATTTCACAAGGTACTTATTCCAAAAAGGAACGTCAACGAAAATTTTCAGATAATGAAAAAATAATATTGAGTAATTTCTTTAAAGAAACGTTTCCTAATGAAACATTGGAAAGCATATTTTTTTAACCTTACCGTGTCAAAAGTGTCAAAAAATAAAAAACCTTTTAAGTACGAAGCTACCAACTACACTACTTAAAAGGTTAAAGATAAGTATTTAACAAAAATACTTTCTTTCATTATAACACAAGAAAGGAGTTTTAAGTATGGAAAACAAAGATCTATACATTAATACTTTTTGTTGTGCAGTGGTATTTATACCATTCATACCAGCATTTATTTATATACTAGCTATGCTAATGGATAGCATTTTTTAAAAGGAGAGTGATTATATGTTCAGTGCAGAATTTGAACAAGAAGTGATTAAGGCAGTACGTGAGATAGTTAAAGACATCTTACAAGATGAAATAAAGCAAGATAAACGCTACAACCAAAAAGAACTCTGTGAAACCTTAGGAATTGGAGTTGATACCTTATCAGACCTAAATAGACGTGGTTTAAGACCAACTAAAGTAGGTAGGCAGTATATTTATCTTGAAAGCCAAGTAAACAAGTTTTTGAAAGAAAACACAATTTAAAGAGTAGATATCTAGCACATATCAAAGAAATTAATAAAGGCGGTAATACTACCGCTTCTTAAAATTAAAATAGAATGGAGATAATAAAAATGGATAAACAAGAAATGATTAAACACATTGAGGAAATAGAACAAAGATTGACTAGTTTACAGCTTTCAATGGAGTTATTAGCAACTCATACAGATGTAATTGATGTACTTACACCCGAAGAATTAAAAAATTCATCAATAAGTAGTGAAGAATTAATCAAGTATTGGGATAAAGTAAACGACGGAAACAAGTTACATACTTTAACTAATGCTATTGCTATTAATACATCTGAAGAATTATCTATTTTATGTTATGAAAAACTAGACAAAGTTAAACAAGCATTAAAAGAGGTGATGTAATTATGAATACTATATACACAGAAAGGGTGAAAATATGGAAGATGTAAAACCATTAAAATTAAAAGAAGCAATTCAAATTAATAATAATGATGAAATAGTAACTAGTTTATTAAATAAACATGAAGTAATGGCTTTAGTTGGGAGTGCTAACAGTTGCAAAACAAGTGTTGTAATGAATTTAGCTATTAGTATAATTAACAATGGTTATTGGTTAGATAGATTTAAAGTAAGTGGTAAGAAAGTTCTGTTTGTTAATACAAGTAGTAAATTTAATTATGTTGTGGAAACAATAGAGAAATTAGGAAGAAATGAAGCGGTTAACGAAAATTTAGAAATTTTAGATGTTAGAAACGAAAGTTTTAATAAAATTGATGAATTGTGTAAATTTATAAATAATGCCAGTTTTGAAAAATATGATCTAATTATAATCGATACTATTGATACATGTACACAATTAGAAAATCAAAATTATAATAGTATTCCAGTTAAAAACACATTATCTAGATTAGCTTTCAATCTAAATACTGCTATTGTATTTACACATGATAATTTTACACCACGAATTGGGAATATAGAAACAGATAATCAAATTAAATATACTAAATTACATTTGTTTTGTGATGTATATATTGAATTTCTAGAATTATATCCTTCTGATTATTATTTAGACACTATTAAGCGTGATGAAGTAATAGGATATTTAAAAAATGCCATTCCGGAAATTTTGACTACTTTTAAATTTGATATTAGCACAGGTTTAGAAAATGAGATAATTGAACTAAAAGAAAGAATAAAGACCCTTAATTTTTTAGACGACTATGAAAAAGAAAAGATTATTACAGTGATTGATGAACATATAAAAATGGTTAATCAGAGGAAATTTTATAAACTGAAGATAGTATCAAAAGAAAATGGATCAGAAGATTATTTCTATTATTTTAATTTTCCATATTTATACAATATAACATCAGAATATATTGAAAATCTAGAAGTTGGAATTAAGGCAACTGATAGTTTTCCCAAAAAAGATAAACGTAAAGATAAACGTGAAAAGAAAGATATTAATAAAGAAGTTAATAAAAGATTTATTATTGAAAGTATTCAGAAGTTTAAAGAATTAGAAGGAAGAAACCCAACGCCAAAAGACTTGAGAAAATATACAAGGTTAAGTGATAGAACGTTACAACGAAGAATTCAAGACTGCGATGGAGAAGTAATAAAAATAGATAATACTTATACTTTAATCGACGATTTATATTAAAAATGAAATAATATTTAACAAAACGACACCGACATTTTAAAGTTTTAAATAGTTGTCGTATTAACGGAAAAGTTTATTTATTAGTTTTAAAATACATACCAAAATAAAATAAATGACATATAACCGTAAAATATAAAAAGTAAAATATTTATATTTGATGTTTTCACTTGTGGAAACCATGTTAAAAAAATAAATATATTTATTTTATTAGCGACAAAAACGACAAAAACGACAAATGACGCTATACGACAACGCGACAAATGTCGCTTTTTTATAGATACTTGTCGTTTTTTACGACAAATACGACAAATTAAAATACTTGTCGCATATAAAAGTTATTAAATCAACGATTAATAGTATTTAAGAATTACCATGCGACACGAAACGACAACTATTTTTGTCGGACTCCCCACTATATACTATCTACGATGTATATAGTCTCAGATTGTTGACAAAACGACCAAAATATCAATGAACGTATTGATGTTTTGGTCGTTTTTCAAAAAAAATAAGCCTTATGGCTAAAGAATCAGTAGTATTAAGAGATGATTATACCTCTCTTAGTGCTATTGTTTTCATATTTTGAACGCAACAAGACAACCAAGCGTACGACT
>QWCR01000218.1_pt1 | contig 17529 bp, 10 predicted proteins | sample 1972581 | NCBI WGS metagenome assembly QWCR01 (sample SAMN09866703, study PRJNA288562) | Human oral metagenome isolate pre4_saliva, whole genome shotgun sequencing... | isolation source: mouth | host: Homo sapiens | place: USA: California
GTCAGCTTGACCTTTTTCAGCAAGAACTTTAGTGATTGCTGCTGTTAAAGTAGTTTTACCATGGTCAACGTGACCGATAGTACCAATGTTAACGTGTGGTTTATTACGTTCGAACTTTGCTTTTGCCATTGTTAAAATAGCCTCCTTCATTACAAAAAAACTAATTACCTTTATTATATATGATTAAATAGAGAAATACAAATACACTTTACTTATTTTATAGGAATTACAGGTGCTTTCATTCCACTTATCGGATATTTCTGTGAAAGTCTAACCTCTGTTCCTCATTACATTTTATATAAGTAATTCAACATATATTCCGAGAACATACTATATAGGCAGCACAATATAGTATTCTAGCACATAACTTACAAATATCTCAGCATATATTCTAAAATAATTTGCACAATACCAGTACCTAGCAATAATAGAAATGCTTTCATAAGGGTACTTTTAATAATACGAGCCATCAGGGATAGATTCATGTAGAAAATCCAGATGGCCACTGCAAAGAAAGCCCCTAAGAAGAGCCAAATAAGTTCCATACCGTAGGATGTTGCTAGGAAAAAACCTGTCCCAAAAAATGGCAACAAGAGCAAGCCTAATACTACGCCATATACATTGGTGATGACCTTGCCGTAGATGAATCCTTTCACCACATCTGTCCAAGTCGCCTCACCTGTTGTCAATTTGTATAAGCCGAAGAAAATCGCACTGTTAAACAAAATGGACACCGCTTGAAATAGGAAAAAGACGATGGCCAAACCTATGATAATGGCCGACCCTAAGGCGTCAATCTCACGATAATAGGCAGGCATGAAAAAGCCTACCAACGGCAGTACTAAAGTAGCCACCAATAAGCAAAATACCACTTCCAGACCAAAATAGGTAAGTAAACCTTTTTTTATCGTCCCATGCTCTGCAATTTGATCGAATCCCCTACTTTTAGGGTGCCAAATTAATTCTTTTAAATCATTAAACCATGTTGTCATATGTACCTCGTATTCTTAATACATAATGGTGCAACTCTAGCTCATTTCACATAGAGTTGCCATATTTCTATATCTTCATTATACAAAGTCAAACTAGGAATTTCAATGTATATCTAATTTCGGACATAAAAAAATCCCCACCTAAGTGAGGTTATTGGTGGCGGCACACGGATTTGAACCGCGGACACACCGGGTATGAACCGATTGCTCTAGCCAACTGAGCTATGCCGCCAAGTATATGGAGCTAGTGACCGGGATTGAACCGGTGACCTTATCCTTACCAAGAATACGCTCTGCCGACTGAGCTACACCAGCACTATTCAATCACTAACGAATTAACATGGTTGCGGGGACAGGACTTGAACCTGCGACCTTCGGGTTATGAGCCCGACGAGCTACCAACTGCTCCACCCCGCGATGAAAATGGTGGAGGGAGAAGGATTCGAACCTTCGAAGTCGAAGACGGCAGATTTACAGTCTGCTCCCTTTGGCCGCTCGGGAATCCCTCCAAAAAAATGGAGCTGGCGATAGGAATTGAACCCACAACCTGCTGATTACAAGTCAGCTGCTCTACCGATTGAGCTACGCCAGCACATTTACATACATATTATATATGTCTTTATGTAGTTTGTCAAGAACTTTTTTCTACTCCGTAGTCCTGTTCTTGACTACTTTGATATAATACCACATTTATGATTCCTAACGCAAGTGTTTTATAAAAAATTTTTTAACTTTTTTCAGAAAATTTTGTCATACCTCTCAAACAATACATTATAACACCACTTTGGATAGGAATAGGTTCGTTCTTTATTACATTTATTACTGACATATCAAAAAATTTACCCTTATTATATAGAGCTTGCCGTTACAACAGTAGTATTTCACAACAAAATATGGTATACTAAATATACAAAAAGAAGAGCCATCAACGTTTGATCGGCGTTAGGCTCATCTCAAGAAAGTTTGAAATGAAAATGTGCCTAACGTATTAAGGTGACCAGACCTTATTCGTTAGGCTTTTTCATTACTTATATAGTAAATCTAAAAGTGCTATGATCTGCATACAAAATAGCTCAAAAATCTCTAAGGAACGCAATTTTGCGTAGTAGCCTTGTGGCGTTCCCTAACTACCTAAATCACTCAAACACAAGAAGAGCACGGCGTGCTCCGAACAAACATTATGAAATACCGTTTGTGAGGAGTATGCCGTGCTCTTCCCGTTATATAATTTCGTTACGAACGCCACAGGCTACATAGCCGAAACAAGTTCGCTTTTCTTTTGGTTGGACAATAATATTTCTCTAATGAATGTATCATCCAATGTAAACAACAAATAGGTATGTTCTAGTACTGGATGGCGATAGCCATACACAACACCTTTGGTGCTATCATGATGATTAGCAGGTTCTTCAAAATCTGGCACTCCGTAGAGATAGAGCAGTAAATATTTAGAATCTCCTAGTGAAATGCCGCGTTTCGTCGTACCAAGCGATGAGTTGATCATGACACGAGTGATTTCGTGTTCCTTGTTATATGCGATTACTACATCCTTATAGCCTAAAAATTCCTGACCATACAGCTTGCCTCTCTCTTCCCAAGATCGATTTGGATCATTGGTAAAGGTATCACCTAATCGGTATCCCATCAAAGAGAAATCTGATTCTGTCATAGTATTAGGCTTAAATGTTTCTAATGTAGTGGCTGGTATAGCAAAACGAGGCCAGTCATGACCCGCAATCATTCCCAAATGCGTGACTTTCCCCTGCTTCAATGAAAGCCATACATAACCCACAGAACTGTTAGAACCTGCTAAAGAGTCACTAGTATAAGTATTCTTCACCAACTGTGAAAACTCCTCTTTTTGAATAGAGGATTTTTTATTTTCTGTTATAGTTTTTTCTTTACCAATTACTCCTTCATATAGCCATAACAAAGAACCATCTGTATTGTCTCGCCACATAGCTCGCGGTGCACCCCAAGCAAAGAGCACTTCACTACGCGTCGCTCCTACATGAACATCTTCATGTAAGAAAATACTAGGCTTATCTGTCCACAATAACTCAATGGGGTATTTAGAAGCTTTAGAAACTGTAGACTTTTTTGCTTCTTCCGTATCTTCTACCGCCTTGTTAGACTCACTAGATGCCTTCTGTTTCTCTTTACCATTAGTCTTGTTATCTTTAGATACTTTAGTTTCCTTAGCTTTCTCAGCACTACCTGTTTCTAGCGTACTTTCCACAGAGGAATCCACATCCGACATATCACCAACATGTGTTTCAACAGCTTTTTGTTTACCTATAGCCTCTAGTTTTTCTTTCAGTACATCCACATCTGGAAATACCCACGGTTCATGTTGTTTCCCCTCTACACGAGCTTTTGCTTCCCCTGCAAGAGCTTTCACAAATGTATCTGTAATCACAAGAGGGGGCACTCGTTTAGCTGTAAATGCAGTTCCCACTAGATCAAGTTGTTCTGCTTCACCTTCCTGAAAGGAAGCTTTCTTCTCTTTTATAAATTTTCTAAGAGCCAACTCTTCTGACATCCGTGCAGTGTCAGCACTGGTATTGATAGATACCTCATGACCCAGTACAATCTGTGGCTGTAACACCACTATTCCTGCTATTATCATAGCCCCTAAGGCAGCTTTCCAATTAGCTTTCATTGTTACGTCGCTCCTCTAATTTTTCTTTCACCCAAGTAATCCAAGGTGAAAGCCCTGCTTCCTGAGTGCAACTCACCTGAAAAATAGGCACACCTGGTTGTAAGGAGTTAATATCCCGCATGGCCTCATCCATTTTAAATGGTACATAAGGCAATAAATCAACTTTGTTCAACAATACTGCTGCTGACTCTTTAAAAATCAAAGGATATTTTAATGGCTTATCTTCTCCTTCTGTAATAGAAAGAACAGTCACTTTCATATCTTCACCAATAAAAAATTCTGCTGGGCACACTAAATTGCCCACATTTTCAATGATGATTAAATCCAACGCATCCAAATCTAGTTCAGCAATAGCCTCACGAATCATATTCGCATCTAAATGGCAACCTCCGACTGTATTGATTTGAATCACTGGTACACCTGTGGCATGAATGCGCTCCGCATCTTTATCCGTGAACAAATCACCTTCAATAACAGCAATGCGATAGTCCTTGGACAACGTTTGCAAAGTCGCCTCTAATAGAGATGTTTTACCCGCCCCTGGTGATCCTAATAAGTTCATCACCAAAATGCGTTTATCTTTAAATTGTTTTTGTAGTGTTTCTGCAATGGCATCATTTTTAGCCAATACATTTGTCATTACTTGTACTTCCATGATACTCCTTTAATCCATATCGATGGATGCCACACGCAATTCACGACCTTGCAATTCTTCTACAGCAAAGCTATTACAGTGTGGACATACATGGCGATATCGGTCCATTGAAAACTCTTGATGGCAATCCAAGCAACGCCCTTTCATAGGAATCAATTCTATCTCTAGCTTCGCTCCTTGTGCCGCCGTTCCTTGTGTCACTGCATCAAAGCAAAAATGCAACGCTTCTGATTCTACCCCAGATAAAACACCAATCTGTACTTGTATAGCATGTATGATACTGCCTTCGTTAGCTTTCAATGTATCTAATGCCACATCTACAATTCCCTCAGCAATGGCCATTTCGTGCATAATATGCCTCGTATAATCCTTCTAACATCATAGTAGTAGTCACAGAGCCAACCCCGCCTGGTACAGGTGTAATCGCAGATACTACTTCACTAGCAGAAGCAAATTCCACATCACCTACGGTTTGTCCATCTAGGTCATTAATTCCCACATCAATCACTACACACTCTGGCTTCAACATAGACCCATGTACCATATGCGCTTTACCCACAGCAGCAATCACCACGTCAGCTTGCGACAATTCAGCTTCTAAATTTTCCGTTTTAGAATGGCAGATTGTCACTGTGGCATTGCGTTCTAGCGCCAATAGTGCGACTGGTTTTCCTACGACTTGGCTACGACCTAGGACAACAACTTTTTTACCAGATAAGGAGATACCATAATGGTCTACGATTGTCATGCAAGCCTTTGGCGTACATGGTACATAACCACCTTTACCAGAGCTAACTAAACCAATATTATAGGTCGTTAAGCCATCAATATCTTTTCTTGGATCTAAGGCTCCAATCACCGCTTCACTGTCGATATGTGTTGGCATCGGCATTAATGGCAATACGCCGTAGATACGTTCATCTGTGTTAAATTTGTGAATCACCGCTTCTACCTCTTCTTGCGTAGCTGTTTCTGGCAATTCTACTAATTCAGTACCGAAATTTGCCCCTTTTGCTACCTTTTCCATGAAAGTAGCATACATTTTGGCAGCACTATCGTCTCCAACTAACAAAATACCTAGGGTAATCGTTATACCTTGGTCTATCAAAGCTTGCATTTTTTCCTGCAGCACCGCTTTTCGCGCCTGAGCTACAGGCTTACCTAATAATTCTATCATCCTATCCTCTCCTTGAGCGTCTCCTATTACAAATACCCTACTGCAGTATCAATAAACCTAGGATGTAATATTGTTTTACATCCCATAGCCCACGTATCTTACCGCTTGAAATACACTGTAACGGATCCACCCTGTTCTATAGTACTACCCACTGCTTCCTCTTGAGAAACAGCATAGCCTGTTCCATAAGGTTTAAAGGTTAATCCTGCTTCATGCACCCAATCCCGTACTTCACCATACGCATGACCTACAAAATTTGGTACAATTACAGATCCATCTTGATTACGTTTTACTTCTAATAATTTGCTTACACCTTTGTCTTTATCTTTATCACTATGTTTACTTCGTGTAGGTGAAATTTTATAATACCGCACCAGTTGCGTCATTACATCTTGGAATACAGGCGCTGCAATTTGACTACCATAGAATGTGCCTTGCGGGTCATCAATCACGACTAATGCCACAAAGTGAGCATCTTCTACAGGTCCATACCCGATAAAGGAGGCAATATAGCGACCATTCAAATAACCACCATGTTCAGCATCTAATTTTTGTGCCGTCCCTGTTTTACCAGCAAATTGATAGCCTTCTACATACGCTTTATGTCCGCCACCTTCGGAGACTTCTTTCTCTAAAATATCTGTAATCTGTTTGGCAATACTTTCAGAAATTGGTTGACCTTGCTCCACATCCTTCGCTTCTTTAAAGATAGAACCATCCGGATTTACAATGGATTTGATAATATGAGGTTTCATCATTTTACCGCCATTCGCTAGGGCGCCGAAGGCTTGTACCATTTGCAATGGTGTTACCGCAATCCCTTGTCCGATGGACATAGTGGCAGTATCTAATTTACTCATTGTCTTCGGATCAAAGAGGATACCATCCCCCTCAGCCGGCAGTTCAATCCCTGTCGCTTTACCAAAACCAAAGCGTTTTACATAATCCGTCAAAATCTCTCCACCTGTAGTCGTACCCAAGTACACCATACCTGTATTGATGGAATATTTTAGAATATCCAGTAAGCGAACTTTACCACTACCTTTACCGTCCCAGTTTTTTATCGTATGCCCATCGATTAGAATGGTGCCCGTATCATTGTACACTGTATCTAGTTGCCACTTTCCAGCTGCCAGAGCGGAGGCGGCAATAATCGGTTTGAAAGTAGACCCTGGTTCATAAATGCTCACCACCGCATTATTCCGATAGTCCTCGAACTTTAATTTATTCACATCCGATGCCATGCCACGATTTTTGTTCGCCATTGCCAAGATTTCCCCTGTTTTAGGGTCCATAATAATCATGGCCGCACTACGAGCCTTTGTATCTGCCATCGCTTTATCCAGTGCACGCTCTGCAATAAACTGCACTGTCGTATCAATGGTTAAGTTAACAGATTTCTCTTGGTCTGGCAAAAACTGAGATTGCACAGATTCAAAAACAGGTCTTCCTGCTGTATCATTAAAAATGCTTACTTTTACTTCATTACTGCGTATGACATCATCCAAAGTAGCCTCTAAACCAGCTTTACCTTCTGCATCTGCTTTCCCATCTTCATTAAAGCCCACAAATCCAAGAACGGGCGCTAACAATGTATCATTCGGATAATACCGTCGGCTTTCTTTGTGCAATGTAATAAAGTTATATTTTGCTTCCTTAATGGCCGCTTCTATACCGTTAGAATTAGGCACATCTAAGAGTCGATCAATCCATACAAAGGCCGTATCTTCATTTAATTTTTTAATAATTTCCTCTCTGGAAATACGCACATAAGGCGCTAATACATCTGCCACTTCTTCAGGAGATTTCTTAGCCACTACACGCATCATCGTTGGGTCAGCACTAACCGAGTTCACTGTTACGCTCAATGCCAAGGGATTGCCATTGCGGTCAAAAATAGTTCCCCGTGGAGATTGTAAAACTCTATCCGTTAAAAATTGATTAGAAAACCGTTCAGAATAGGTATCTTTTGCCACAATCTGTACATAGGTATATCGCAATATAATTCCTAATGATATAAAAAATAGAACTAAGAACCACGAACCGGCATTCAAATTTAATCGTTTTCTTGCTGCTTGCACTTTCATGCATGGTACTCCTTTTTCTTTACTCGTTCGTATTTAGCCATTCCTGCCTTATGTAAGGCTTCTGGTGTATTGGGAATATCTCCCGCTTGTACTCTCTGTAAGAGAGTCTGCATTACTTCCTTCGTATAAGGTGCTACTAAATTGGGCAATGTGCGATCATAGCACAAATCCTTCGTGTGTACAGGCATCTGTTTTGCCATATCCATCATGCGTGTTCCATACTGGACTGTAGGTTCTGCCTCTTTCGTGCCTCCTCCTAATACATCTGCCACACCTAGGGTTGTTAGATAGTCCACAGCCTCCACTAGATCCTTGGTTTCTCTAAATAAATTTTCATGAGATTCCTTCTGCAACCATTTACGTAAATCTGCAGAACCATTGGACACATAAAAGTGAAACCTCATATGTCGCTCCACAAGCCATACCACAAGATTTACAAATTCTTTAGCATAGCCTAAACGGGTCAAGATATTTCGTGCCATAGTGGCACCCACCCTATCATGATTACGATCCGTAATGCGCCCATTGTGAAAGCCTCGAACTCCTTCCATACCTTTCCCCACATCGTGGAGCAAAGCAGCCCACCGCAATACTAGATTCGGCGGCACTCCTTTTACTACTGCTAAAGTGTGGCACCATCCATCATGTACATGGTGCTCTGGTGCTTGCGGTAAATCTACTAGATGAGTTAGCTCTGGCAATATAGGAATTCGTCGAGACTGGCCCTCTATCGTTTGTTGGCAACATTGCTCATTTAAATGACTGCGCACCAACGCATCTAAAGCGAGATCTACATACTCACTAAGCAACATTTTTTCAATTTCTATACGCACTCGTTCTAAAGATAATCCTTCCACACGATATAAGTTCGGCTCTATGCCCGCCCAGGTGGTAGGATCAACAGAAAATCCCAATTGTCCTGCAAATCGACATAATCGGAACATGCGCAACGCATCTTCTTGAAATCGCTCTTGGCTAGATCCAATAGTACATAAACGGCGTGCCACAATATCTCGTAAACCGCCTACTTCATCACGGACCTCACCACTTTCAGTGAGAGCAAGACCGTTAATCGTAAAATCTCTACGCTGTACATCTTGTAAAAAAGTAGAAGGAAATTGCACTGCCACTGGTCGATGACTATCTTCACCATATTGTTCACTTCGATAAGTCGCTACTTCATAGGTATCATCACCCACTGTAACCACAACCACCCCAAAGGAGGCGCCTACTACATTCGTCGTAATAAAACCCTCAGTTCGTAGTACGTCGATGACCACCTCTGGCATAGCGGAAGTGACAATATCATAATCGTGAGGAATCCGTCCCATCTGTATATCTCGCACCGCACCACCCACAATATACGCTTCATAATGCGCTGCTTGTAAGGTCTGCAAAATGCGCAGAGCTCCTTTGTAGATAGAAGTCCTTTTGTATGCTTCCATGCCCATACTTACACCTCTCTATTTCTGATGGGCCAACCGATTCGTGATATCCACACCTGTTTTAGTTTTCGCCAAACCGCCTTCGCTCGTTTCACGAAGCGCTTCTGGTAAAGCCCGTCCAATAGAATCCATCGCTCCAATCACTTCATCTGCAGGAATGCGACTACGCAATCCTGCCATAGCCATTTCTGCGGATGCCAACGCATGCACCGCATAGATTCCATTTCGCTTCACGCAAGGCACTTCCACCAGTCCTGCCACAGGATCGCAAACTAAACCTAAGACATTTTTCATGCAGAGGGTCATAGCCGTTACCACTTCTTCCGTAGTGCCGCCCATCATCGCTACAGCACAAGCAGAAGCCATAGCAGCCGCTGTACCCACTTCGGCTTGACAACCACCGACAGCCCCCGCTACACAGGCTTGATTTGTCACTACATTACCTACACCAGCTGCCGCTAGAAATCCATTCACATACGCTTCCTCATTGCATTCGTAGACTTCTCCTACTGCTTGCATCACACCTGGTAAAATACCACAGGCTCCTGCTGTAGGACACGCCACAATGCGGAACATCTTTGCATTTGCTTCATTCACAGAAATAGCATAACGTAGTGCCCGATAAGCTAAATCGCTTAAAAAAAGAGGTTGTCTTTCATCTAATTGTTTCGCTTGTCCTCCAGACATACCACTCTTACTTTTTCTTGTATCTTCAATACCGTCACGGACAGATTCTTTAAAAATCTGAATACGACGTCGTATCTCATCTAGCACTTCCTCTTTCGTAGAGCCCGTACTTTCTATTTCTGAACGCAAGACCACTTCAAAAAAAGAAATACTTTCACGATCAGCCAAGCGAACAATGTCTTCAATTGTATCGTATAAATAACTCATAGTATCCCTCTATTCCAATGGTTCAAAATACATAACCGAGGAAATACCCGGTACTTCTTTAATTTGCTGCAATGCCATTGCATCTACATCAGAGTCCGTAGAAATAAGCATGACTGCCTCTGACCCTTTTCGCTTACGGAACACCCGCATGCTAGAAATATTAATGCCTTCCAAGCCTAAAATGTGCGTAACCCCTGCAATGACACCAGGTTGATCCGTATGGAACACAATAATTTGATGTTCTTCTCCAGTAATATCTACATCGATGCCATCAATATTCGTCACTGCCACACGACCTCCACCGAGGGATGAGCCTGTAACAGACATGTGTTTTCCATCTTTACCGTACATATTGAATCGCACTGTATTAGGATGGCCTGCGTCTATTTCCGATTCAATAAAGGTATACTGAAAGTTCTCACGTTCTGCTGTCTCTAAAGACTCACGAATACGTGCATCATCTGCATCCATTCCCAGCAATCCTGCCACCAGAGCACGGTTTGTACCATGTCCACGATAGGTCTTGGCAAAAGAACCATATAAGGTCATAGTGACACTGTCAGGGCGCTCACGAAAAATAGACAAAGCCATCTTTCCCAAACGCGCCGCCCCTGCTGTATGTGAACTAGACGGACCTATCATAACGGGCCCAATAATATCAAATATACTACTCAAAGTAGGTACCTCCTATTATCTATGTAGGAATATGTTATGTATTATTATCTGTACCTTATATCATACCATATTTGGGGCCTTCTCGTAAAAGAATAGTACCATAGAAAAAGCCTAACGCATTAAGGTGTACAAGATCTTATGCGTTAGGCTTTTTCATTAATTGTTTATAAGCAACTGCTTTTCAATTTCTAATATATTTGGAAAAATTAATCGTATCCCTTTTCTTTGTAATGCCAAAACTTTACGAGCTTTCTTTTCTAATTCTTTCTCTAGTCGCCCATCAACTCTAACAGGCTTATGATAAATAGCATCTATATATTCATTTTTAACATATGAAATACTAACTGGACACATATTTTGAATTAGAAACACTTTTTCATGCCCTAGTACTTTTCCAAATAAAATGGTATCACATTTTCCATATTTATTAATTTTCGTATCATATATTTTTTGAAATTTATCTATTTGTGAAGAAAAGGGTATCATCCAATATAAATTAGTCGACACATCTAAAAAAGCATAAAAACATGGTCTATCATGTGCTTGACCATCTATAGTTTCCTTATTTTTCATTAAATATGGATCTGGAAAATCTACAAAATATTGATCGTTTATATAATAAAAGTGACCTGTTTTCATAAACCCTCCCTAAAAAATAGACTCCATTCTTTCGAATGGAGTCTACATATTTGAGCTCGAATACTTATTGAGTCGCATATCGAGTAGCGACAACCATTTGAACTTAATCTTATTTTAGTTGCTTATTAAGTAACAACAATGATTTGAGATAGTACTCTCTACACCCATAGTATACTCGTTAAAAAAGGTGAAGTCAACACTAACCTTTTTTCCAAAAGAAATGCATTTAGCATTATCAGTTTTGTTGCGTTCCATTCTATCTACATCACGAAAACACAAGAAGAGCACGGCGTGTCCCGAACAAACAGAATATAATACTGTTTGAGAGGGAGATACCGTACTCTTCCTGTTACATTATTCAGTTAGCAACGTCTATATAGCCACATAAAATCTTATGCTTTTTCGTTTAAGCGTTTAAACAATTCAGCAATTTGTGCTTGTTGTGTTGCTGCTAATGCTCGCAATTCTGCAATTTCATCTTTTTGAGCACTATTTTGTACTTCCAATGCAGATACTTTATCTTGCAATGTGTAAGATGCACTGATTGGTCCTTGACGGAATGTGTCTTTCACTGCTGTTTCATCTGCACGAGAACCAAATTTCCAAGTTACGCTAGCATTTGCCATCGTTTCGCTACTACGACCATTGAAAGATGCACCTACATGGAATAAAGTAGATTCATTTTTATAATGGTTCACACCTAATGCTAAAGCACTAGATCCTTTGTAATGACCTACACCTGCAGAAATTTGAGTTGGCTCCAATGGATCGTATTGGATTGTTTGTAAACCAGCTAAGGCAGCCGCTTGTGCGCCAGAACGATTAATACGATTATTGATATTGATCGTCGTTCCTCGTAATTGAGATACGTTAACTGCATCCGTATCTTTCGTACCTGGTGCAAGATTGTGCATTTGTTGCATACCTGCAGAGATACCTTCTGTCATCACTGGATTACCATCTGGACCAGTTACAGGCTTACCATCTTTATCCAACACTGGTTTATCCATACCGAAAGAAATAACTCGAGTATTATCTACTACATTAGGTTTCAAAGCTCCTACAGCACCCGCATATTTCTCGCCTGGTTTATGTTTACCATCTTTACCCATGTACACAAAGTTGCCATCTTTGTCTTTCATGACAGGCTCATTGTTTGCATCTACATATGTAAGATTTCCATTTGCATCACGAGCTACTGTACTATTTGGAATGACTTTCAATCCTTCATTCGTATATTCCGTAGAGTTACCAGGATTTTTAATCACTTCTTTTTGTTTTCCAGTAGTAGGATCGATAACTGGTTTACCATCTTTATCGAATACTTTTTCCATTTCATCAGTGGTACTAAAGGCAATCTTATCACCAGATACATGCGATGTTTTTTCTACGCCAGTCTTCGGATCCGTTGCATTAAAAATTAAATCTTTATTGGTGAATGATGCCTTATTATCACCAGATTTATCAGTTAAAGCAATTTCCTTAGGTCCTACTACAGCTGTATTGTCATCTTTATCTTTGTAAGTAGTTCCTGCAGCATTAGAAGTATTTGTATTTCCATTTGTATCCTTCAATACATTGGTTGTCGGAGTACTTGTATTGGTATTACCAGCTTTGTCTTTTAGCTCAATTTTGTCTGCTGTAGATGTATTGGTATTTCCTTTAGTATCTTTCAACTCATTGGATGTTGGTGTGCTTGTGTTAGTGTTACCATCTTTATCTTTGATCGTAATGGTATCACCTTTTATGGTTGTAGTAGCACCATCTTTACCATTCACACCGATGGCACCTTGTCCATCTTTCGCTGTCATGGAAATGCCGTCTTTACCATCTTTGCCTTTGACTGCGAAGGCACCGCTACCATCTTTACCAACTGTTGCAGATACCACATCCTTACCGTCAGCATTTTTCACGATCATCGCACCATCTTTGGCCGGTGTCACATCAGCTTTTGGAACTGGTTTTGCATTAGGTTTTGGTTGTTTTGTCACTGGATCAATGTCGGACTCTTTATAGTAATCATCGCCCACTTTCACAAGGTTGTTACCATTTTTATCAACTGCTGTGCCGCCAGTTGTGACAGAATCAATTTTAAGATCTCTATTCACATCTACTTTGACAAATGTAGTTGCTTTCTTAGTACCATCCTCATTAAGAGCGTCCACAGTCACCATAGATACATTCGTGTTAGCTCCATTTGCGAATTTCACATCGTCATTCGGATTTACCTTGTCGTACACTTTTGCATCTTTACTGTAGTCTTTATCAGTAGAACCAATACCTACATTCCAACCAGAATCTTGGATTGCATTCGCCACTGTATTACCTGTCACAAAGCCTGCGCCTGCATTCGTTACTTTGTCAGTCTTAGGATCAACCTTCAATGGAGTACCTGCTGGTTTGCCATCTGGACCTTTTTCGAATCCTATTGGTTTACCATCTTTGTCTACTTTATAGTAGTTATCTCCAATTTTAACTGCATCAGTTTTTGTACCCTTTGCATTAGTTATCGTTACTTTATTCGTAACTTCCCCTTCTTTGATACCTACCGTAATTTCACGAGTGCCATCAGTCAATGTCTTACCAGTAATTTCAATACCCTTACCGCCTTTGAAATCAACTACATTTGCGTTTTTCACCACATCTTTGTAGCCATTGCCATCTTTGGCAGATACAACCCAGCCCATATTTTGTAGGTCACCTACCGTAGCTGCTGCGTTTTTATTCACAGGAGCATCGGCTGTGCCTTCCAAATCAACTAAGTTTGTTGGTGTTGTGTTAGGAGTAGCACCTGGCGCTGTACCTTGTGGTGTAGTATCTACAGTTTTAGTATTCAATGTGGAACCTACACCTATAATTTGAGTTGGTTTACCATCCTTAGATGTGACATTTAATGCGGAAGATGGTTGTGCATCTGATGCATTATTCGTAGCTGGTTTCGCCGCTTCTGCTTTCATTGTCACAGGGCTCACTGGTGTAACAGGTGTTATTACATCCACTGGTGTTGCACCTGGTTTTGGAGCGCCATTCACTACATCAGCTGGTTTGTAATAGTTGTCGCCCACTTTCGTGTACGTATTACCTTTACCATCTGTATAAGTATTTGGGCTACCTACATTCAACGTGCCTGTATCCACATTTGTGAAAGTCACATTATCTTTCGTAGCGTATGTAATTTTACCATTTGCATCCTGTTTCACAGTCAAGTTATTGCCTGCTACCATTTCCACAGTATTGCTTGGTTTAATTAACTCCCCATCATCCTTAGTTCCAGTAAGTTTTTCTCCCCCGTCAGCAGATGTTTTTAAGTTGAAACCTGCATTGTTAATCGCTTCCGCTACATTTTGTACGGTAGCCACTTTGTTCAATCCTGCCTCATCATGGGCTTTCTGTGCTGCGTCTACTGGTGTTTGTTTAGCAGCTACGTCAGCTTTCTTATCTGCCACCGCTTGTTGTAATGCTGGATCTTTTGGATCTGCCGCTAATGCTTTTTCTGCTTCTTTTAAAGCTTCTCTTGCTGCAGACAAGTCTTTTTCAGCAGCTGCTAAGGTTTCTTTTAATTGCTTAGCTGTAGCTGGATCTGCAGGTGTAGCAATAGCTCCTGTTTCCTTATTATCCGTACCTACTGCTGGTTTCATTTCACCTGTAGTTACTTTTACGCCATTTTCGTCAACCGTTACAGAACCATTCGCTGCTTTTACATTAAATGTAACATCACTTGCCGTGTTATCCTCACGAGTTGTTACCACTGCGGTAGTACCAAGACCATTGACAAAGTTCACTGTATCATATGGTTTTACAAAATCACGAGATTCTCCATTATTTTGTAAGTTCCAACCTGCGTTTAATACGTCAGATACTGTGGCTGCATTGTTACCAATATACTTAGGATTAGCTTGTCCATCTTTTGTTTTTGGATTTGCTAATTCTGCAGCTTCTTCTGCTGTTAATGGTGCTTTATTGATATTTTCTACATCGCCTGTTTTTTCTGTACCATCAGGATTTGTAATTGTTTTGGAACCATCATTTACATTTGGAATGTTGTTTTTCACATTTTTCAATGTAGTTGGGCTTGTTGTGCCTTCTGGTCCATTGATAGATGTAACCACATCACCTTTTGGAACTTCTGCACCAGATCCATCTGGATTTTCAAAGAATTTAACTTCTTCTTTACCTGTTTTTGGATCTCTCACAGCCTTAGGATACACCTTAGTACCATCTGCTTTTGTGTAATTAACAGGTGTAACTGAGTTATTCGTAGACGTTTGGTCATCTACTTTTACAGTGATGGTACGTACACCTTTGTCATCTGTTTTACCAGATACGATGGCTGTACCTTCGCCTACAAATTTCACTTCATTTGCATTTTTCACTGTATCTGTATAGGCCTTGTCTGTTTCACCTGTTGTTTTGTCAGAAGATACAATCCAACCCATATTACGTAAATCGCCTACTGTAGCAGCTGTATTGTCGCTTACTTTAGGTTTTGACCCATCTGTTGGTGTGGATAAATCTACTAAACCATTATTAGCTTTTGTAGAACCTGGAACTTCTTTTCCATCTACTGTATCACCATATTTTTGTAAGCCAGATGTTACATTTCCTAATTGTGTAGGATCTGTAGTTTTCTTATTTGGTTCAGTATCTGTATTTTTAACATTTGGATTCACCAAAGAAGAGGTTAATGGGTTTGCAGTTGTATCGATTGGTTTGATAACATTTCCATTTTCATCCACAGGTTTACCATCTTTATTCACCTTCGTACTTGGCTTACCATTTGCATCAATTGGTTGACCTTTATCATTCACTGTATAATAATCGTCTCCAATTTTGGATACTGGTGTACCATCTGCTGTAGTGTATGTCACAGGCAATCCTGTTACATTGTATGTCACATTGCTTGTGGTTCCATCTTCAGATGTAGTCACCACGGCTGTCGTATTCACACCGTTTACAAAGTTCACAGTATCGAATGGTTTCACAAAGTCACGGGCTGCTCCATTGTTTTGTAAATTCCAACCTGCGTTTAATACGTCAGATACTGTGGCTGCATTGTTACCAATGTACTTAGGATTTGTTTGTCCATCTTTTGTTTTTGGATTTGCTAATGCTGCTGCTTCTTCTGCTGTTAATGGCGCTTTGTTGATATTTTCTACATCGCCTGTTTTTTCTGTACCATCAGGATTTGTAATTGTTTTGGAGCCATCATTTACATTTGGAATGTTATTTTTCACATTTTTCAATGTAGTTGGGCTTGTTGTGCCTTCTGGTCCATTGATAGATGTAACCACATCACCTTTTGGAACTTCTGCACCAGATCCGTCTGGATTTTCAAAAAATTTAACTTCTTCTTTACCTGTTTTTGGATCTGTCACAGTCTTAGGATATACCTTAGTACCATCTGCTTTTGTGTAATTAACAGGTGTAACTGAGTTATTTGTAGACGTTTGGTCATCTACTTTTACAGTGATGGTACGTACATTGCCATCTGTTTTACCAGATACGATAGCTGTACCTTCGCCAACGAATTTCACTTCATTTGCATTTTTCACTGTATCTGTATAGGTCTTGTCTGTTTCACCTGTTGTTTTATCAGAAGATACAATCCAACCCATGTTACGTAAATCACCTACTGTAGCGGCTGTATTGTCGCTTACTTTAGGTTTTGACCCATCTGTTGGTGTAGATAAATCAACTAAACCATTGTTAGCTTTTGTGGAACCTGGAACTTCTTTTCCATCTACTGTATCACCATATTTGTGTAAGCCAGATGTTACATTTCCTAATTGTGTAGGATCTGTAGTTTTCTTATTTGGTTCAGCATCTGTATTTTTAGCATTTGGATTCACTAATTTAGATGTTAATGGAGTATCTGTAATATTAACTTCAGAAATTGGTTGTCCATCTTCACCAACAGGCACTCCATTTTCATTGATTTTTGTAGCTGGCTTACCATTGGAATCCAATGGTTGACCTTGTTCATTAACTTTGTAGTATTTGTCTCCAATTTTGGATACTGGTGTACCATCTGCTGTAGTGTATGTCACAGGCAATCCTGTTACATTGTATCTCACATTGCTTGTGGTTCCATCTTCAGATGTAGTCACCACGGCTGTCGTATTCACACCGTTTACAAAGTTCACAGTATCGAATGGTTTTACGAAGTCTTTCGCAGCGCCATTATTTTGTAAATTCCAACCAGCATTCAATACGTCAGATACTGTGGCTGCATTGTTGCCTACGAAGTTAGGATTTGATTTGCCATCTTTTGTTGTTGGTTTCAACAAGTCCGCTGCTTCTTCT